>Ga0307511_10000017_pt1 | contig 123976 bp, 115 predicted proteins | sample 13_EM_MG_FD_200266 | JGI IMG/M metagenome (GOLD analysis project Ga0307511, IMG submission 200266) | Populus trichocarpa ectomycorrhiza microbial communities from riparian zone in the Pacific Northwest, United States - 13_EM | ecosystem: Host-associated > Plants > Roots > Unclassified...
GGCACCGCGCTGCTGGCGCGCCACGCGCGCGGCGTCAGCCTCACGCCAGCCGGCCAGGCCCTGCTGCATTACTCGCGCCAGGTGCTGCAGACCTTGCAGCAGATGGGCGACGAGTTGGCCGAATACGCCGGCGGGGTCAAGGGGCACATCCGCGTGCACGCGATCGCCTCCGCGTTGATCCAGTTCCTCCCCGAGGAACTCGACGCCTTCCTGCGCCGCTACCCGCAGATCAAGATCGACATCGAGGAACACGTCGGCGCGGCGATCGTCACCGCCGTCGCCGAGGGCAGCGCCGATGCCGGCATCATCGCCGAGCGTACCCCTGCGCCGGGGCTGCGGATATTCCCCTACCGCGAAGACCGCCTTGCACTGGTAGTGCCCGCCGGGCACAAGCTGGCGCGGCGCCGCGCCGTGGCCCTGCGCGACCTGGCCGAGTACGAGTTCGTCGGGCCGCACAACGCCAGTTCGCTGCATGCCCTGCTGGCCGACGCGGCCGCGCAGGCAGGCATGCCGCTGAAGCAGCGCGTGCGCGTCTCCAGTTTCGACGGCATGTGCCGCATGATCGAGACCAACCTGGGCATCGGCATCCTGCCCGCCGAGGTGGTGCGGCGCTATGCCTCCTCGATGAACATCCGCATGGTGCGCCTGACCGATGATTGGGCGCGGCGCCGCATGGTGATCTGCGTGCGCGACTTCGAGGCGCTGCCCTTCGCGGCGCGCGCCCTGGTCGACCTGCTGCGGGCCCAGGCCCTGGGTTAGCGCCGACCAGCGTTCTCCGTTCGCGAACGCTGCCTTGGCGAAATGTCGCTTTTGCGCGGCGGGCCGTGGGTCTACGATGCCCGGCAGTTGCCAACAACCATAGCCGGAGACAATCCATGGTCCGACCCCTCGCCCGCTGGCGTGCCGCCAGCGCCTTGTGCCTCGCCTTGACTCTGGTCTTCGTCGCAGGCGCCGCCAGCGCCCAGGAGAATTTCCCCGACCGCGGCATCCGCATCGTCGTGCCCTTCAGCGCCGGCGGCGGGGTGGACGCGGTCGCGCGCATCATCGGCGAACGCATGCGCGAGCCCCTCAGGCAATCCCTGCTGGTCGACAACAAGCCCGGCGCCAGCGGCATGATCGGCGCGCTGGCGGTCGCCAAGTCGCCCGCCGACGGCTACACCCTGCTGCTCGCCTCGGCCGGCGAAGTCGCGGTCAACCCGCACCTGTACAAGAACATGCAGTACGCGCCGGACCGCGATTTCGCGCCCGTCTCCCTGGTGGTGCGCGTGCCCAACGTGGTGGTGGTCAACCCCGAGCTGCCGATCCGGAACATGGCCGAACTGGTCGCCTATGCGAAGGCCAACCCGGGCGCGCTCTCCTACTCTTCCTCCGGCGTGGGCAACCCGCAGCACCTGGCGGGCGAGCTGCTCGGCCAGATGGCCGGCATCAAACTGATCCACGCGCCCTACAAGGGCTCGGCCCAGCAGGTCGCCGACGTGGCGGCCAAGAACGTGGGCCTGACCTTCAGTAGCCTGGCCGGCGCCAATGCCTTCATCAAGGACGGCCGCGTGCGCGCCATCGCCATGACTTCGCCCGGCCGCTCGCCGCTGGCCGCCGACCTGCCCGCCGTCGCGGAATACGCGCCGCTCAAGGGCTACGCGCTGGAGAACTGGTTCGGCCTGTTCGCCCCCGCCAAGACCCCGGCGCCGGTGATCGCCAGACTGAACGCGGCCCTCGCCGAGGCCCTGCGCGACCCCGAGGTCATCAAGAAGCTGCGCCTGAACGGCGGCGAGCCGCAGGCGATGAGCCCGGCCGATTTCGCCGCCTTCGTGCGCGGCGAGTCGGCGCGCTTCGGCAAGATCGTCGCCGACGCCAAGATCACCGTGGACAACTGATTTCATGTTCAAGATCGACGTGCTGATACAGGGTTTCCCGGGCCGCTCGGTGTGCCACGGCGGCCTGGGCTGGAGCACCATCACCCTGCTGCGCGGGCAGGGGCGGGTGATCCTGATCGACGTCGGCGCCTTCGGGGTGCGCCGCGAACTGGGCAAGCAGTTGAAGGCCGCCGGGGTCGCCCCTGCCGATGTCACCGACGTGGTACTGACCCACGCGCACTACGATCACGCCGTCAACTTCACCCTGTTCCCGCAGGCGCGGCTGTGGATAGGCGCGGCCGAGCTCGACTGGGCGCTGGCGCAGCCACCCGGCTTCAACCCGCTGCCCGAACTCTATGTGCGTGAGCTGGCCGGCAGCCCGCGCACCATCCGCATCGGGCCGGGGCAGGAATTCCTCCCCGGCCTGCGCGCGTTCGCCGCGCCCGGGCACACGCCCGGCCACCTGCTGTTCTACCTCGAGAATGCGCCGGTACCGGTGCTGTTCACCGGCGACGCCGCGAAAAACCGCGCCGAGCTCCTCAGCCTGGCGGCCGATGCCAGCATGGACATGGCGCAAAGCCGCGCCTCCTTCGAGCGTATCTGGGCGCTGTGGCGCGCCGTGCCGGAGACCCTGCTGATCCCCGGCCACGACCTGTCGATGCGCCTGGACGCCGCCGGGCAGCCGGCCTACGTCGGCGAGCGCCGCGCCGCCATCGCCGCCTGGTTCGGCGAGTCGATCGAGACCATGACCGAGATCGATTTGTGCTGCGAAGCGCCGGCCGGGCTCTTTACTTCGCTCTCCTGAATGTCCACGCCCCCGTCTTCCTCCTTGCCCGTGTCTGGGTCTGGGCCTGGGTCCGCATGCGCGTGCGCGCCGCCGCGCCTGGACACGCTGCGCATCAACGGCCAGGACTACCGCTGGCTCGACCTGCGCGGCGTGCTGCCCGCGCTGCTGCTGCGCCGCCTGCCTTACTCCCTGCGCATCCTCGCCGAGAACGTGGCGCGCCGCGCGCCCGAGGCGCTGCCCGCGCTGGTGGCGCACCTGGAAGGCCGCGCGCCGCCCTGCGAAGTGCCGTTTTATCCGAACCGGCTGATGCTGCACGACACCACCTGCCTGCCGGCGCTGGCCGATTTCGCCGGCATGCGCGATGCGGTGGCCGAACTGGGCGGCGACCCGGGGCGCCTGAACCCGACCATTCCGGTGGTGCTGACCATCGACCACTCGGTGATCGTCGAGAGCTACGCCAATGCCGATGCGGTGAAGGTGAACCTGGACATCGACTTCCGCCGCAACTCGGAGCGCTACCGCTTCATCAAGTGGGCGCAGGGCAGCGTGCGCAATTTCCACGTGGTGCCGCCGGGCACCGGCATCATCCACCAGGTCAACATGGAGTCGCTCGCCAAGGTGGTGTGGGAGGCGCGCACCGAAGATGGCGAGCCGCTCCTGCACCCTGACGCGATGGTCGCCACCGACAGCCACACGCCGATGATCAACGCCCTGGGCGTGGTCGCCTGGGGCGTGGGCGGACTGGAAGGCCAGGCGGCGATGCTGGGCGAGCCGGTGCCGATCGTCTGCCCCGAAGTGATCGGCCTGCGCGTGAGCGGCGCGCCGCGCCCGGGCGTGAACGCCACCGACCTGGCCCTGCACCTGACCGCGCTGCTGCGCAAGCGCGGCGTGGTCGGCAAGTTCATCGAGTTCTGCGGCGCCGGGCTGGACCACCTCGACTGGGGCGCGCGCGCGACGATTGCCAACATGGCCCCGGAGTACGGTGCCACCGTGGTCTACTTCCCGTTCGACCACGTCAGCGCGGACTACCTGCGCCTGAGCGGCCGCGACGCGGCCCACTGCGAGCTGGTCGCGGCCTACATGCGCGCGCAAGGCCTGTGGCGCAACGACGACGCGATCACCTTCACCGACACCATCGAGCTGGACCTGGCCGGCGTCGAGCCCTGCATGGCCGGCCCCTACCTGCCGCAGCAGCGCCAGAGCCTCTCGGCGGTGCCGCGCAGCTTCGCCGACGAGGTGGTGGCGCGCCATGCCAAGGAGCATGCGCAGGACGCGCAGGCAAACTTCAGCGCACCGGGTTTCGATACGCCGCTCACCCACGGCGCCCTGGTGCTGGCCGCCATCACCAGCTGCACCAACACCGCCAACCCGCGCCTGATGATCCAGGCCGGCCTGCTGGCGCGGCGCGCGCGCGAGCGCGGCCTGCGCGCCAAGCCCTGGGTCAAGACTTCGCTCTCGCCCGGCTCGCGCGTGGTGGCCGACTACCTGCAAAGCGCCGGCCTGCTCGCCGACCTGGAGGCGCTGGGCTTTCACCTGACCGGCTTCGGCTGCATGACCTGCATCGGCAGCTCCGGCCCGCTGGAGTCGCGCGCCGACGCGCTGATCGACGCCGGCCTGCTCGGCGCCGGCGTGCTCTCCGGCAACCGCAACTTCGAAGGCCGGGTCCACCCCAAACTGGCCGGCGCCTATCTTGCCTCGCCCGCGCTGGTGGTGGCCTACGCGATCGCCGGCACGGTGATGGGCGACATCGCGACTGTGTCGCTGGGCAAGGATGAAGCAGGCAGCGACGTCACCCTCGCCGACCTGTGGCCGCGGGAAGCCGAGGTCGAGGAGTTGCTGCGCCAGCACATGCAGGCGCGCTTTTTCACCGACCGCAACCGGAGCCTGTGGGACGGTACCGAACACTGGCACGCCCTCTCGGCGCCCGCCAGTGTGCAGTTCGCCTGGCGCGAGAAGTCCACCTACATCCGCCGCCCCGCCTACACCGTGGCGGTGCCCGCGCGCGCGCCCGAGGCGCTCGCCGTGCAGGGCGCGCGGCCCCTGCTGGTGCTGGGCGACAACATCACCACCGACCACATCTCGCCGGTCGGCACCATCCCCGCCGCCAGCGCGGCCGGTCACTGGCTGCTCGAGCGCGGCGAAGCGCCGGCCGACCTGAACCAGTACTCGACCCGGCGCAGCAATCATGAAGTGATGCTGCGCGGCGCCTTCACCACGCGCAACCTGAAGAACCTCCTGCTCGGCGCGGCCAATCCGGCGGATGGCGCGCGCGCCTACGGGGCCGATGGCGAGGTGCTGACGGTGTATGACGCGGCGCGGTCATACGCCGCCCGCCGGATTCCTCTGGTGGTGTTCGCCGGCCTGAACTACGGCGCCGGTTCGAGTCGCGACTGGGCCGCCAAGGCGCAGGCATTGCTCGGCGCGCGCGCCGTGGTGGCGCGCAGCTTCGAGCGCATCCACCGCAGCAACCTGATCGGCATGGGCGTGCTGCCCCTCCTGTTCCGCGAGGGCGAGAGCGCCGATGGCCTGGCCCTGCAGGGCAGCGAGCGCATCGACATCAGCGGGCTGGGCGATCTGCGCGTGGGCAGCATCGTGCTCACCATGCGCATCACGCGCGCGGACGGCGGCGTGAGCGAGAGCGGCGTCATCCTCAACATCGACTCGACGCAGGAGCTGCTCTACCTGCGGCACGGCGGCATCCTGCCTTACGTGATGCGCAAGGCGCTACAGCCCGCGCATTAGAAAAAAGCGCAAGCACGCAGCGCGAGAAATGACCAACAGAACGGAGACAAACACATGCCGATCATCAAAGCCGCCGGCGCGGCCCTGGCGACCCTCGCCGCCGCTGCGCTATGCACCGCCCACGCGCAGGACTATCCCGCCAAGCCCGTCAGCCTGGTGGTCTCCTACTCGGCGGGCGGCAACAACGACATCCGCGCCCGCCAGTTGTCGATACCGGTGGGCAAGCTGCTGGGCACCACGCTGATCATCGAGAACAAGCCGGGTGCCAGCGGCAACATCGGTCACGAGTACGTGGCGCGCGCCCCGCGCGACGGCTATGTGCTTGGCATCGGCGCGATGGGCCCGCTCTCCGTCAACCCGGCCTTCATGCCGAAGATGGGCTTCGACCCGCTGCGTGATTTCGAGCCGGTGATCCTGATCGAAAAGGCGCCGTTGGTACTGGTGACCCGCGCCGACAAGCCGCTGCGCAACCTGCGCGACGTGATCGCCGCCGGCCGCGCGAAAGAGAGCACCTTGACGGTGGGCAACGCCGGGCAGGGCGGCGCGCATCATTTGTCGGCCGAAGTGCTGCGCCAGGCTACCGGCATCGCCTACACCGCTGTGCCCTACAAGGGCGGCGGCCCCGCCACCACGGCCCTGCTCGCCGGTGAGATCGACCTGATGTTCGAGCAGACCTACGCCGCGCTGCCCTCGATCCGCGCCGGCCGCACGCGCGCCCTGGGCGTGACCAGCGACAAGCGTCTGCCCAGCCTGCCGGAGGTACCCACCTTCGCCGAGCTTGGCTACCCGCAGATGGTGATCTCCAACTGGCTCGGCGTGATCGCGCCCAAGGGTACGCCGAAAGCCGTGGTCGCCAAATTGAACGCCGCCTTCAACCAGGCCCTGGCCGGCGCCGAGATGCAGGAAAAGATCGTCGGCCCCGGCAACCAGGCCGGCGGCGGTTCGCCGGAGGAATTCGGCGCGCTGATCGCCGCCGAATCGAAACGCTGGGCCGCGCTGGTGGCCAGCGCGAAGATCAAGGCGGACTGAAACGACCCGCAGCCCGGTAGCGGCGCTGCTACTGCCCGCGGCGCCGGTAGCGGCGCTGCTACTGCCCGCGGCGCCGGTAGCGGCGCTGCTACTGCCCGCGGCGCCGGTAGCGGCGCTGCTACTGCTTGTAGTACTCCGACACCCTGTAGGTGCGCTTGCTCTTGCGCCACTGGCCCCCGGCCTTTGCCTCGACGCGCTCGCTGACGATCACGTCCACGCGCTCGCCGTCGGCGCGCACCGCCTCCTCCTTCGAGTACACGTCGAGCAGCCCCTTGCCCGGCACCACCGCGTACTCGGTGGTCATGTGCCAGCAGCAGCCGCTCTTCTCGAAGGTGATCAGGCGCTTGCGTTTCGCGTCGACCTGGAACATGCCCAGCTTGCTGCTCGCCAGCTCGGTGAGGTCGGCGGCGGGGACGAACTGCTTCTTGGTCGCGTAGTACACGTACACATCGTACGAAGGCCCGCCGTAGCCGCCGTTGTTGCCGTTGCGGATCGCCAGGTCTTCGCTGCCGTCGAAGTTGAAGTCGGCGATGATGATGGCGCTCTGGTCGCTGTAGAGCTGCGTGACGTTGGTGGCCGGCTGCTTCTTGTCGTCGAGCAGGATCGCCAGGTCCTCCGTTTCGAAACGCTGCACCAGCGACTTGTCGGCGCGCCGGTACAGCTCGATCCTCGCCGGGCCGCTGCATGACTCCTTGTCGCAGGTCTCGACGTGGATGCGCGCGCCGTATTGCGGCGATGCGTCGGGGATGTTGAAGTCGGCGGCGTGCGCGAGGGCGGGCACGCAAATGAGGGCAAGCGCGGGCGCGCAAATGAGGGCGAGCAGCGGCGCGGCGCGGGAACGGGAAAGAGAAAGAGAAAGAGAAATGGGCATGGAGCCAATGGCGGGAGCGACAGGGGATTTTAGTCCTCTTGCCGGCGCGCCAGGCGCGACTCCCGCGCGCCGCCTTACAATCGAATCTTCCGCATTCGACCAAGTCCACCCATGCGCTACGAACTCTATTACTGGCCCGAGATCCAGGGCCGCGGTGAATTCATCCGCCTTGCCCTCGAAGCGGCAGGCGCGCCTTACGTCGACGTCGCGCGCGGCAGCAAGAAGGGCCAGGGCGTGGACGAGATGCTCAAGCTGATGCAGGGCAAGTCGAAAATCGCGGCCGACCAGACGCGCCTGCCCTACGCCCCGCCATTCCTGAAAGCCGGCGACGAGCTGATCGCGCAGACCTCGCACATCCTCGCCTACCTCGGCCCGCAATTGAAGCTGGCGCCGCGCGACGCCAGGGCCGCGCGCTTCACCCAGCAACTGCAACTGACGCTCTCCGACCTGGTGGTCGAAGCCCACGACACCCACCACCCGATCGCCAGCAGCCTCTACTACGAAGACCAGAAAGCCGCCGCGAAAAAGCGCAGCAGGATTTTCATCGCCGAACGCATCCCCAAGTTCCTCGGCTATTTCGAAGAGGTGCTGGCGCGCAACCCGAAAGGCCCCGCGCACCTGGTGGGCGCCTCGCTCACCTACGCCGACCTCTCGCTGTTCCAGGTGATCGAAGGCCTGCGCTATGCCTTCCCCAAGTCGATGAAGCGCGGCGAGAAGGCCTGGCCGAAGGTTATCGCCCTGCACGACAGCGTGGCCGCGCATCCGCGCATCGCGGCCTACCTGGCATCGCCGCGCCGCATCGCCTTCAATGAGATGGGTATCTTCCGCTGCTATCCCGAACTGGAACGCTAGCGCGGCGCGGCACGTGGAAAGGGCGCCGCATCGCCTTGGGCGAGATGGGTATCTTCCGCTGCTATCCCGAACTGGAGCGCTAGCGGCGCCTGCGTGCGTGCCGCCTTCGCACGAACCGCGTAGCTTCGTTTCCGGCGCCGGGTTTACGCTGCCGCGCGATGTTCCCGCTACGCCGGCTCCCTGTCCGGCAGCAAGAACTGGTGCAGTACCGCATCGGCCCCCAGCGGGCGGCCCAGCAGGAAGCCCTGCACCTGGTCGCATTTCATTTCCGAGAGCATGGCGAGCTGCTCGTTGGTTTCCACGCCCTCCGCCACCACTTCCATTTTCAGCGAGTGGGCCAGGCCGATGATGGTGGAGACGATCGCCAGGCTCTTCTCGTCGTTGCGGTCCAGCGCGTTCACGAACGAGCGGTCGACCTTGAGCTGGCCGACGGCGAATTTCTGCAGGTAGGAGAGGCTGGAGTAGCCGGTGCCGAAGTCGTCGATCGAGAGATCGAAGCCGAGCACCTGCAGCTTGCGGATCGCGCGCATGTTCGCTTCGGAGTCGTGCATCGCCACGCTCTCGGTGATCTCGAACATCAGGCGCGCCGGCGCAACGCCGTGCTTTTGCACGATCGCATGCATCTCCTCGGCCAGATGGGGGGAGGAGAGCTGGTTCACCGAGAGGTTCACCGCCACCTTCACCGGCACCGCGCCGCGCGCGTCCCAGGCGAGGATGGTGCGGCAGGCCTCCTCGACCACCCAGTGCCCGAGGCGCGAGATCTGCCCGGCGCGCTCGGCGATCGGGATGAACTCGTCCGGCGGCAATTGCCCCAGTTCGGGGTGGTGCCAGCGCAGCAGCGCCTCCAGGCCGAGCAGGCCGCCGCGCACGGTGTCGAACTTGGGCTGGAAGTCGAGGTAGAACTGGTTCTCGCGCAGGCCGGCGGAGAAGCCGCGCTGCATCTGCATGGTGCGCTGCGCGGCCTGGTTCATGGCCGGCTCGAAAAAACGGTAGGTGTTGCGCCCGGCGGTCTTGGCCTCGTACATCGCCGAGTCGGCGTTCCTGAGCAGCGCCTCGACGGTGAGGCCGTTCTCCGGGTAGAGCGCGATGCCGATCGAGGGCGAGACCATCATGCCCGCCTCTTTCAGGTCGAAGTCCTCGGCGAAACAGTCGAACAGCTTGCCCGCCACGGTGGTGGCGCTGCTGGCCTCGTTCAGGTCCTCGACCAGCACCACGAACTCGTCGCCGCCGAAACGCGCCACCAGGTCCTGCTTGCGCAGCGCCGCGCGCAGGCGCTGCGCAAGCTCGCGCAGCAGCAGGTCGCCGGCGCGGTGGCCGAGCGAATCGTTGACCGCCTTGAAGCCGTCCAGGTCCATGAAGAACACGCCGAAGCGGCTGTTGTGGCGCTCGGCGCTGTTGATCGCGTGCACGATGCGGTCGTGCAGCACCACCCGGTTCGGCAGGCCGGTGAGCGCGTCGTGCATGGCCTGGTGCTGCAGCTCCTCGTTGGCGGCGCGCAGCGAAGAGGTATAGCTGGCCTCCTTCTGCTCCATGCGCGCGTCCAGCACCGACAGCACCAGGGTGATGGCGAGGATGGCGACGGTGCCCAGCAAAATGAGGGCGGCGAGCCAGTGCGGGTCGATGTCCTCGGCGGCCAGGCAGATGCTGCCGGCGCCGAAATGGGCCGCCGCCATGCCGGTGAAATGCATGCCGGTGATCGCCAGGCCCATCACGGAGGCCGCGCCGACCCGGCGCAGCAGCAGGTGCGACAGGTCGTCCGCCTGCAGGGTGAAGGCGATCCACAGCGCGGTGATCGAGGCGGCGATGGCGATGGCGACCGAAAGGGCCACCACCCAGGGGTTGTAGTCGATCGCCGGGAACATCTGCATCGCCTGCATGCCCGAGTAATGCATCGCCGCGATGCCCAGGCCCATCAGCACCCCGCCCTTGATCAGCTTGCGCAGGCCCAGGCCGCTTCCCGTCACCAGGGTCAGCGCGAGATACGAGACGCCGATCGCGATGCCCAGCGAGGCCGCCGTGATCCACGGCTCGTAGCCCAGCGGGATCGGCAGCGACATCGCCAGCATGCCGACGAAATGCATCGCCCAGATGCCGGTGCCCATCGAGAACGCCCCGCCCAGCAGCCAGTAGCGGCGGTAGCGCGGATTGGCCAGGCGGCCGATCCGGCCGGCCAGGTCCAGCGTGGTGTAGGAGGCCAGCGTCGCCACCAGCAGCGAGAGCAGGACCAGCAGCGGATTGTAGGAAGCTAGCATCTGTTGGTTGAGAGCGTGTGTGTATCCGGGTGGAAAGGCAGCATCGCCGGGCGGCCTGACCGCTGCTTTTTTTTTGCGTGTTTCGTGCCTGTCCGCCGCTGCCTATTTGGCGTATCTGTTCCGTCCCTTGTGACGTCCATGCGCCGCGACCGCGCGGCACCTCCATGGCACCCCCGTGGCACACGCGTGGCATCTCGTGGCCGACCCTCCCTGCATGAGCCGCGCGGCACACCCGCCTCCCCGGCCAAGCGCACCATGCCGCAACCTGTTTATAGAGGGAAAACGCGCCGCCGTGAAGAGCGCGCGCATAAATAATTGTAAAACCGGCGCCGTGCCGGCACACGTTCCCGCGCAGTTGCCGCGCGCCGCTTTCAAGGGTGTCGATATATGGACACAAGCGTCGGAACCTGGACAGCGAGCCGGCATTCTCCAGGCTTGGCCCTATCCCTTTAGCACGACGCCGGCCGCGCTGCCCGAGGCCGTCCTGTCGTCAACCGCCACGGCCTGTGTCGGCCGCATGCCTCCGGCGCAACCGCCGACCGGACGCGCCTGCCCTTCCTCAAGCTGGGCGACGAGCTGACCGCCCAGGCCGCGCACATCATCGCTACCTCAGGCCGCTCCCCCAAGCTCGTACCGCCGGACGGGAGAAATATTCCATTCGCATCGCGTTGTCGCGCGGCGGAGGTCGATCCGGCGAGCGACACACGTTTGTCGCGGCTGTTGTCGTGCAAGCACCACAATCCGGGTGCAAAACGTGTCGAATCTTTGGTCGCGGTGCTGTTGTGCGGCTATGATTTCATTCTTCCGGAGGCCGTCTGGCAATTGCACGGCCCCGGAACAGAACCAACAATTCCAACAGACCCAATAAAGAGAGACTCCCAATGAACAAGAAACTGCTTGTCGCAGCCCTGCTGCTTTTCTGCACCCGCGCGGGCGCGGCCGACTGGAGCGGCCTGTACGTCGGCGGCAATTTCACCTACGACATCGGCAAGGCCGAGACCAACATCACCGGCAGGCAAGGTTTCACCTCGGGCGTCGCCGGTTCGACCGCGGCAAGCCTGGCGATGCCCAACAGCCTGGCGCCGAAGATCCAGAGCCGCATGGGCGGGGGACTGATCGGCGGGCAGATCGGCTACGGCTGGCAATCTGGCAACTGGGTCTACGGCCTGGAAGGCGACCTGCAGGCCGGCCGCATCAACGGCGCCGGCAACGGCGACGGCGTCTCGACCGTCGTGGGCTTTCCCACCAACACCCTGCGCACCAACGTGCGCCAGGACGACACCATCAAGTTCATGACCACGCTGCGCGGCCGCCTCGGCTACAGCCTGGGCAATGTGCTGCTGTACGGCACCGCCGGCCTGGCCTACGCCGAGCTGCGCTCGACCGTCAGCACCAACTTCGCGTTCGACAACATCGCGCCCGGCACTTTCCAGGTTTCGCAGTCGAACAGCAATTTCAACAGCAGCCGCATCGGCGCTGCGGTCGGCGGCGGCGTCGAATATGCTTTTGATGGCAAATGGTTCCTCAAGGCCGAGTACCTCTATTACGACCTGGGCAAGACCAGCAATACCTACGGTGTGAACATCACCGCCAACACCGGCTTTTTCGCCGCCGCCGGCTATACCCACAACACGCGCTGGACCGGCAACCTGATCCGCATCGGGCTGAACTACCGCTTCTAGACCAGGGCGGGCGGCAGCAAAGGGCGCGGGAACGAGATGCGCGCGGCCGCGCGGCGCATTTCCCCGTGCGCAAAACTCCATGCATATGTCATGGATTTCCGGCCTTGAGGCAGCGTGCGGGCTTGTGGAAAATGCACGTAAAACCACATTCCCCCGCCCGCGAAAACAAATTTAACAATCTTCCGGGCGCTGCCGGAGCGCAGCAAAGCAGGCATTCCCTCTCTGTCACAAAGGGTTTTTTCAGAGAGGGAAACCTCTACAAACGTTAATGTTGCGCTGCATCCAGGGCTTGATTGGCCCGCGAATGGCCCCAAATTCTTGACATAGATCAAGTCTGCGGCGCCGGGCGGGGCCTAAATTTAGTCGCCGCTTATGTTTTTGTCACATCGTGCCGATACCTTGCAGAGCAGCCGGGTCGGCGCGAAAAGTACCGGAAACAGCAGCAAAAGCGTGCCGTGAACAAATAAGAACAGCCGGCGCGAAAAGCGTGTGGCCAGAAGCGGTCCCAGTGTCCCGGTGAATGGGTTGATCGGGGCGCCGTACCAATTACAGGGTTCAACGATGCAAAAGCAGCAACACATTGCCGCAAAGACGCGGCGCCTGTTTCGCTCCGCCGCCGCGCGAGCTGGTTCGCTTGCGGCCGTGCGCGTTCTTGCGCTCGCCGGCAGCGTCCTGCTTTCGGCCTGCGTCTCCGGCACCTCGGGCGACACCGCCTGCGCCAACAACAGCCTCGATGCGCCCCTGACCGGCCAGATCACCGGCAGCGTGGTGGTGCCGCGCGGCGCCACCTGCTACCTGAAGGCGCAGATCGCCGGCGACGTCAACGCGAAGGACGGCGCCAAGGTTTATGTGCTCGACGGCACCCGCATCGCCGGCAGCTTCCGCGCCGTCGGCGCCTCCGTGGTGCGCTTCAACCTCGACGCCAGCCGCGCCAGCACTTCGGGCAACAACCGCAACGACGCCACCGCCGGCAAGATCGTGGTCGGCAGCAACCTGATCATCAAGGAATCGAAGCTCTCCGGCGAAAGCGGCATCGCGTCCACCGAGATCGGCGGCAACCTGGTGATCCTGCGCAACGAATCCGAAAGCGACAACGGGCGCCTGAACGTCTGCACCCCCGGGCTGTGCAAGCCCGAGGCCGTGGTGAAGGTCGGCAAGTCGGTCAAGATCAGGCAGAACCACCTGGTGGTGGCGATGGGCAACACGCGCATCGGCGCCGACCTCAAGTGCGCCAGCAACAAGCAGGCCCCGGTGCTGCTCAAGAGCGCTGCGGGTGCCGGTGACTTCGCGGTCAAGGGCCGCCGCAGCGGCCAGTGCGAACAACTGCGCGAGATCGTCGTCGCCCCCGGCGGCACCCCTGTCGCCCCGGCGAGCACGGTACCTGTGACGCCGAAGGCCTGAAGCGCGAAACGGTTTCTTCCTGCAGCAAAAACTCGCCGCAAGCTGGCGACTGCAACCGCCCACGTGAGTGGGCGTTTTTTCATGCGGAGCCCACGCGAGTGGGCGTTTTTTCATGCGCGGGCCGCGCATCGGCCACTGCGCGAGCGGCCCTTCTTTTGCACGCTGCCCGCGAGCGGGCATTGGTGCGCGCGGTCTGAGCGGCGGGTGTCATGCACGGCGCGTGTACCCGCGCCTTCATACGCCACTCCGGCTAGGCATTTTCGCTTGGCCTTTTCCCCTATACTCGATGGCACCGGCGGGCCGCTTTTGCCCGCCATCGAACAACAATAGCAGGCTCGCTCGACAAAAACCCGCAAGAACCTGCGACACCCGCGACAACCCGCATGCATTCACTGGCAGGCCGCGAAGCCCACCTCATCCTCGAGATGCTCGCCTATGCGATCGGCGCGCGCGTCTATTGGGCCGCCGCGCGCGCCATGCCGCGCCCGGCGCAGTGGGCTGACCGGATGGCGCTGGTGGCCGGCGCGGTGTGCGGCGCGGCCCTGGGCAGCAAGGCGCTGCATGTCGCCGAACACCTGCCCTACCTGCTGGCGAACGGCACGCCGGAACTCTGGCTGGGCGGCAAGTCGGTATTGGGCGGCTTCATCGGCGGCACCCTCGGCGTGGAGCTGGCCAAGCGCCTGACCGGCTGGCGCAGCTCCACCGGCGACGCCTGGGTGCCGGCGCTCACTGTGGGCCTGATCCTCGGGAGGCTCGGCTGCCAGCTCTCCGGCCTGTGGGACCAGACCTACGGCCTGCCTACGCTGCTGCCCTGGGGCTGGGACTACGGCGATGGCATCGCGCGCCACCCGGCCGCGCTCTACGAGATGGTGCTGCTCGCGCTGCTCTACGCGGCATTGCGCGGCCCGATGCGCCGCCTCGCCGGCGCGCCCGGCGCGCGCTTCGCCGCCTTCATGGTCGGCTATTGCGCGATCCGCTTCGCTCTCGAATTCCTCAAGCCGCCTTTCGGCGCCGGTGCCGAAGGCGGTGTAGCGCCCGGCACATTGCCGGTCGCCCTTTACGCCGGCCTGACCGCGATCCAGTGGGCCGCGCTTGCCGGCCTCGCCGGCTACGCGGCCCTGCTGCGCCTGCGTTTGCGCACGCGCGCAAGCACCCTGAACGCCGTCCCCGCGAACTGACCATGGCCAAGAACCGTCCCTACCTCTATTACGACCACGTGGTCTCGCTGTGCGAGCACTGCCTGCGCCGCGTCGAAGCCAAGTCGGTGATCCGCGACAACCAAGTGTGGATGTATAAATGGTGCCCCGAGCACGGGCAATCGAAGGTGCTGATCGCCAGCGACGCCGCCTACTGGCGCCTGGGCCGCGAGACCTACATCAAGCCGCCCGAGATGCCGCTGCAGTTCAACACCGAGATGCACTGGGGCTGCCCCTACGACTGCGGCCTGTGCCCGGACCACATGCAGCACTCGTGCCTGACCATCCTCGAAGTCAGCGACCATTGCAACCTCTCCTGCCCGGTGTGCTACGCCGGCTCCGGCCCGCAGCGCACCGAGCACCGCGATCTCGCGACGATCGAGCGCATGCTCGATGCCATCGTCGCCAACGAAGGCGAGCCCGACGTGGTGCAGCTCTCCGGCGGCGAGCCGACCCTGCACCCGGACTTCTTCGCCATCCTCGACGCCGCGCGGCGCCGGCCGATCCGCCACCTGATGGTCAACACCAACGGCATCCGCCTGGCGCAGGAGCCGGAATTCGCCCAGCGCCTGGCCGCCTACGCGCCCGGCTTCGAGATCTACCTGCAGTTCGATTCCTTCGAGCGCGAGGCCCTGATGACCCTGCGCGGCGCCGACCTGCGCCGGGTGCGCGAGCAGGCCCTCGAACACCTGAACCGCGCCGGCCTCTCCACCACCCTGGTGGTCACGGTCGCCAAGGGCGTGAACGATGGCGAGATCGGCAAGATCATCGACTACGCCGCCACCGTGCCCTGCGTGCGCGGCGTCACCCTGCAGCCGATGCAGTTCGCCGGGCGCAGCGACGGGCTGACCTCCAGCGAGGCGCGCCTCACGCTCACCGAAGTGCGCCAGGCCATCCTCGACCAGACCAGCATGTTCGAGGCCGCCGACATCATCCCCGTGCCCTGCAACCCCGACGCCCTCTCGATGGGCTACGCGCTCAAGACCGCGCAAGGCATACAGCCGCTGACGCGCTTCGTCGGCTCCGAAGCCCTGCTCGCCGGTCCGCGCAACACCATCGTGTTCGAGTCCGACCCGCAGCTCAAGGCCGAGGTGTTCAAGCTCTTTTCCACCAACCTCGGCCCCGAAGGCCAGGCCAACTGCCTCTCCTCCCTGATGTGCTGCCTGCCGCAGGTCAGCGCCCCGCGGAACATCGGCTACGACAGCGTGTTCCGCGTCCTCATCATGGCCTTCATGGACGCGGTCAATTTCGACGTGCGCGCGATGAAAAAATCCTGCGTGCATATCGTCCAGCCGGACGGCCGCCTGATGCCCTTCGAGAGCTACAACCTGCTGTACCGCGACGGCCAGGCCGAGGTGCTGGCGCGGCGCCGCGCCGAAACCGACGTGGCCTTCGGGCGGCGGCCGGTGACGATGATGCGGCAGGCGTGAGGGCGCGATGAAGGACTTCCTGGTCACCCTGGGCAAAGGCATCCTGACCGTGATCCTGGTCATCATCGGCCTCATCGCCTTGCTGTCCACCGCCTGCGCCGGCCTGTTCGCCATGGGTGGCACCGACCGCGCGGCGGGCCAGGTGTTTGTCGGCTCCCTGGTGGTGCTGATGCTGTGCTGGGGCGGTTTGCGCGCCATCCGCGCTTCCGGGAAGAAGAACGAGGCACCGCCGATGCGCGCGCCGAACCAGCCGGTATCAAGCCGGCCCGAGCCGGATGCGCCGGTATCGAAACCAACACAGAACGAGGAGTCACCATGAAAGCACTGGGCATCGCGCTGGTTGTCATCATCGGACTGGCCGCCCTGCTGGCCACCGCCTGCGGCGGCTTTTTCACCGTGATCTCGCTCACTGAAGTGTTCGGCGGCCGCGGTACGAGCGGCTACGCGACCGCCTTCCTGGTGATCTCGGTTCCTTCGCTGCTGGTCGGCGCGCTCGTTGCCTGGCTATGCTTTCGCGGCCTGCGAAAAATGGCGGCGGCGCCGCCGGCCGGTCCGCCCGAAGCGTAGGGCGCGGCAGGCGGATCGCCGCATACCGCCGATTGCCGCACGCCGAACGCCACCCCTGCTAAAGTAAGGCCTCATTACTAAATTCCGTCCGCGCGGCATCCGCCCGCGCAGGCAGCGGAGAGGAGATAAGCATGATCATCACCGACCAGGCCAGCGTCACCACCGCCGTGCTCGCCGAGATGGCCCGCACGCCCGATGCGCGCAGCAAGCAGATCCTCGAATCCCTGGTGCGCCACCTGCACGGCTTCGTGCGCGAGGTCAATCTCACCGAGCGCGAGTTCCAGGAGGCGGTGCGCCAGATCGCGCGCCTCGGCCAGCTCACCACGCCGAGCCACAATGAAGTGATGCTCATCATGGGCGCCCTGGGCGTCTCCAACCTGGTGTGCCTGATCAACAACGGCGCACACGGCACCCAGCCTACGCAGGCGAACAATCTTGGCCCGTTCTGGCGCGAAGGCGCGCCGCGCATCGACAATGGTGGCACCCTGCTGCAATCGCCGACACCGGGCGACCCGCTGTTCTTCTCCGGCCGCGTGCAGGACGCGCAAGGCGCGCCGGTGGCGGGCGCCGAGGTCGACGTGTGGCACTCCTCGCCGATCGGCCTGTATGAAAACCAGGACACCGAGCAGGCCGAGATGAACCTGCGCGGCGTGTTCACCACCGATGACGACGGCCGCTTTGCCTTCCGCTCGATCAAGCCCGGCGCCTACCCGGTGCCCGACACCGGCCCGGCCGGCGACCTGCTGCGCGCGCAGCTGCGCCACAACTGGCGCCCCGCGCACCTGCACTTCCTGATCCACAAGCCGGGCTACAAGACCATCGCCTCGCAGGTCTACAGCAACGACGACCAGTACCTGGAGACCGACTCGCAGTTCGGCGTCACCGACGCGCTGATCGGCCACTATGTCAGGCACGAGGGCGGCACCGCGCCGGCCGCCGACGTGCAGGGCGCGTGGTATTCGCTGGAGCACAACTTCACGGTGGAGCCCGGCGAAGCGCGCCTGCCCAAGCCGCCGATCAGCGCCAAGGCACGGAAAGCCGCGTAGCACCGCCGGCAGCGGCGGTGCGCAGTGCCGAGCGCAGCGGCGCTTCGGCATGGCGCGCGATCAGCCAGGCCAGGCCCGCCGCGCCGCCCGTCAGTGCCGCCACCACGAGCGCGCCCGGCCACCACGCGGCTCCGGGCGCCGGCGTGCCGGCCAGGCCGGTGACGATCATCAGCTCCTGGCCGATCCGGTTGTGGATCAGGTACAGCGGATAGCTCGCCGCGCCCAGGCCCGCCGCGGCCGCGGTCCAGGCGCTGTTCCAGCCCCGCGCGCGCAGCGCCAGCAGGGGAAAACCCGCGAACAGCGCCGCCACCAGCACGCCGGCGACGGCTGCGCTGGTCGGCTCGCCGAGCTTGGCGGTGGCCAGCACGGCTTCCCGCGCCGCCAGCCACACCGCCAGCGCGGCGCAGCCCAGGTAGAGCGCGGCGTCGGTGAAGCGCGGCCCGTCGCGCCGCGCGGCCCAGAGCAGCACCCCGGCCGCGAAGTGCGGCGCCCACGGCGTGACGAACAGGGTCTGCGCCAGCGGCAGGCGCAGCACCAGCAGGTCGCAGACCGCGATTCCCAGCCACACCGCGGCCCAGAGGCGCGGCCGGTGAGCCCAGCCCAGCGCCAGCAGCAGCGCCATCCATGCGTAGAACTTCAGCTCGATCAGCAGCGTCCAGTACACCGTGTCGAGCGCCTCCTGGCGCAGCAGCGCGGGCGCCATGGTCAGGTTCGCCAGGTAGCGCAGCGCGGTGGGCGCGCCGGCCTCCGGCAGCACCAGCAGCGCCAGCGCGGTCAGGCTGCCGCAGATGAAAAACGCCGGCCACAGGCGCAGCAGCCGCGCCGCCACGAAACCGCGCGCGCTGCTGCCCGCCATCGACATGGCGATCACGAAGCCGCTGATCATGAAAAACAGCTGTACTCCCAGGTAGCCATACTTGAATACCTCGCGGAGCGGCGTGTGCAGCAGCGGCGAGGCGGCCTCGGCGCTGAAGCGGCCCGAGTAGTGGAACAGCACCACCGCCAGCGCCGCCGCGAAGCGCAGCAGGTCCAGCGCGGGCATGCGCCGGGACTGGGCCTGTGCCGGCGCGCCGGATGAAGCGGTCATTGCGGCCGCTGTGGGAGCAGCTTCCAGCCCGCGTTGCGGCCCGTGGGCATGAACGAAGGGCTGTCCAGGGGGAATACGCCGTTGGCTACCCCGCTGACAAAGCGCCGGCCTTGGGTATAGCCGATGGCAGTGTTGCCGTAATAGGAAATGACCTGCTCGGGCTGCACGTTGAATAAATTGTGGCTCACTGCATAGATGGCGCCGTTCGCGGGTGGAAACGCGTCCGGGGGAAAATGGCTCGCGCCGGGCTGGCAGGGGGCGATGAAGGTGCAGCCGGCGACCGCGACGCTGCCGCGGTAGGTCTGGGTGGCCGCTCCCTGGTTGAACGCGATGCCCCCGCTCATGCAGCCGTCGAAGGTCCAGTCGATCACCGCGACATCGTTCACGTCGGATTGCGCGGAGGTATAGAACGAGAACCCTTGCGCCGTGTCGGCCTTGTTGGTGGTGCCGCCGAAGCGCAGCGCGATCAGGCCGCCGTCGGGTTTGCCGGCGCTGCAGGTTCCGCCGATGCAGCGAATGCTCTTTCCGCCCAGTTGGGAGGAGGTTGGCTGATTGGTGATGATCCCTCCCACCTGCACGTTTTCCACCTGGGTGTCCAGGCCGACCAGCGCGTACGCGCGGCCGTAGATGACGTTCCGGAAGTCGAATGCGACTTCGCGTTCAACCACGATATTGCGGTGCATCTTGCCTGCCAGGGGAGGCGCATTGCCGATGCCGCCGTGTAGGCAATCGGCAATGCGCGTCGGACGGCCGTTGGAGGCTTTGGCGAGAACCGTCATGCCGTTCACATCGGCGGTATCGCTGATCACGATGCCGTGATGGCCGCCCATCTGGTGGGCGGAATCGGTGGAGTAGAACGGGAGGGAGCGCACGGCGGTGTCCATGAGCGGCGCCAGCGTAAGATTCTGCGTGGACTTGGCGGTACCGTCGTCGATCACGAGAAGCCCGCTTGTATAAAAATGCCAGCCGCGCACCTGTCCCTCGAAGCGCGCGTTCGCGCAGGACTTCAGGATCACGGCGGCGTAGCCGCCGCCCTGGAAGACGAGGTCCGGGTCGACGGTCCAGCCGTCCTGCTGCATGACCATCAAGGCGTAGCTGAGATCGCTGACGACCGTGATGCCCCCGTACAGGGCGATGGGATTGACCGGGGAATAGATGAACAGGCTGGTGCCCAGGTTGCCGGCAGTATCGTACTGGGTCCAGTTGAAGTCGGGATGCGTGCCGAGGTTGGCGTAGCATTGCGCCAGCGAAGCGCCGCCGCTCTCCCATACTTCAAAAAACTTCAAGCCCTCGGCTGAAACCGATCCGGACTTGTAGTCGCAGCCGAATGCACGGCGCACACGGTTGCCGGCGGGCAGGATGTTGGCGATTTCCCAGATGGGGGTGCTGCCGACCTGAACCGCTTGCGCCGGCGTGATGAAGCGGTGGTAGTCGCAAAAGATCGGCAGGGGAATTGCCGCGTCGGCCATGGCCACGGCCGTGGCGCGCAAGTGGATGCCCGCGGCCCGGGCCTGGTCGAACCTGAACAACTCGAACCATCCGGGCGGCGCCCAGTCGCGGTCGAAATTGCCTTCGAAACACACTTCAAAGGGCGGCGTGAAGCTGGGGTCGTTGATGAGCGCCTCGAGGCGGCTTCGGGTCTTGATGCGATTGGCGCGGGAAGTGCCGGAACTGGCGTCATTGCCGTCCGGTCCTATATAGAATGTTGTCATTGTTCTTCTCCTGTTCGGGCGGCGCCAGGCCGGGAATCGGCGGTTCGCGCGTTGCTTCCGTGCTCTTCATGCCCATTCTCATGAACAAATGTGTCAAACGCCGTTTCGGGATCGGCGGTGCCCTGCTTCGTTCGGACTAGGGGTACCGGTACGCCGGCTTGGACAAAGCGGTCGATGGGCTCCGGCAAATACCGCTTTTCTTCACCGCCAATAGGACGCAGAATCCGCTCGCGCCGAAGCGCCTGCCGCGCGGCGAAAACGACAACTGGAGATACCCGCAATGCCTTGTTTTCCATCCAAGCCCGCCGGCGTGTCGCGCCGCCGCGCGCTGCTGCTGGCCGCCACCTCCCTCGCGCTTGGCACTACCTTCGCCACGCTATCGGCCCCAGCCTGCGCCGCCTTTCCCGAGCGCACGGTGAAGATCCTCGTGCCCTGGCCGGCCGGCGGCGCCACCGACCAGGTCGCGCGCATGCTCGCGCAGCCGCTCTCGCAAGCCCTGGGCGTGCCGGTGGTGGTGGAGAACAAGGCCGGCGCCGGCGGGGTGATCGGCACGCAGGTTTTTGTCAAGGAAAAGGCGGACGGCTACACCCTGCTCATGGCGACCAGTTCGACCAACGCGGCCGCGCCGCATCTCTACGCCAAGCTTGGTTTCGACGCGGCCAACGACTTCACGCCCGTGGTGCCGCTGTGCTCGATCCCGAACGTGATGGTGGTGCCGGCCAAGTCGCCCTGGCACAGCCTGGCGGAGATCGTCGCCGCCGCGAAAAAATCGCCGGGGCAGTACACCTACGGTTCCGCCGGCGTGGGCGGCTCGCAGCACCTGGCCGGCGCGCAGTTCAAGACCGCCGCGGCGATCGACATCCGCCATGTGCCCTACAAGGGCAGCGCGCCCGCCGCGCAGGACCTGATCGCCGGGCACATCGACATGATGATAGACACCGGCTCGCTCGGTTCGATTCGCGGCGGCCTGCTGCGCGCGCTGGCCGTGGCTTCCGACAAGCGCCTGGCCGCGCTGCCGAACGTGCCGACGTTCAAGGAAGCCGGCACGAATATGCTGGCCTCGGCCTGGTACGGCATCATGCTGCCGGCGAATGCGCCCAAGGAGGTGGTCGAGCGCCTCAACATCGAATTCAACAAGCTGCTGAAGAACCCGGAGATCAGCAAGCGCCTGACCGAGATGGGTGCCGAGGTGATGGGCGGGGGCGCGCAGGAGTTCGCGCGCTTCAACCTCGCCGAGATCAAGCGTTACGAGGCGATCGTCAAGGACTCGGGCGCGCCGAAGGAGTAGGCGCGGCGCACCCGCCATACGGGCGGCAGACGCGCCGCGTCGCGCTCCCCGCATTGCGCTCCCCGCGGCACCTGATCCCGCTACGCCGCGCCCCGCCGCAACGCGCGAACTGTAACGCGCGAACCGCAACGCGCGAGCAAGAGGATAATCCGCCGCCTTTTCGGACGATGCCCGGCCCCGGCCGCGTGGCATCGTCCGCATGGCCCGTCGCCCCGCCGTTCTGCATTGGCGCCGCGGGCCGCCGCGCGGGTTCCAGTCCGGAGAACCGGGCCGGGAGCCGCCTGTTGGCGGCGGTACCCCTGGCGAGCCGGCGATCCGGAGACCATGGAGTCCGCATGCCCTTGCGCGTATTGTCCGCCGTCGCGCACCCCGGCCGCCGCGCCTGGGTGCTGGCGCGCGCCTGGGCGGCGCGCTTCGTGCGCGGCCGGCCGGCCGACCCGGCGGGGCGCCAGGCGGCTGTGCTTGAGTTGCAGGCGCGCCTGTCGCGCGCGCTGGAGGGCTCGGCCGACGCGATCTGGGAGCACAGCTTCGCCGACGAAAGGATCCACGTCTCGGAGCGCTTTTGCGAGATGCTCGGCCTGTCCGCCGTACCGGTGGGCCTGACCCAGTTCCGCGCCCTGGTACATCCGCACGACCTGCCCGAATACATGCGGCACACGCTCGATATGATCGAGCGGGGCCTGCCGGGCGACTGGGAATCGCGCTTTCGCACCGGGGCCGGGGGCTACCGCTGGCTACGCATACGCGGGCGCGTGGCGCGCGACGCGCACGGCCAGCCCTTCATGCGCGCCGGCACCTTCTCCGACGTGCACGAACAGCGCAGCGCGCGCGACCAGTTGCGCGCCCTGCAGGCGCGCTACGAGCGCGCGCTCGACGGCACCCACGACGTGGTGTGGGAGCGCGACCTGGCCAGCGGCGAGCTGTTCGTCTCCGAACAATACGCGGCGATGCTGGGCATCGCCGCGTCGCAGGTGCCGGTCACCATCGAGGAGGTGTTCGCCAACATGCATCCGGACGACGTCGCCAATCACGCGCTGCACGTGAAGACGATGATGGACGGGCGGGACATCGTCACCTGGGAAGTCAGGCTCAAGGTCGGCGACGGCTCGTTCCGCTGGTTCCGGGTGCGCGGCCGCTGCCTGGCCGACGCCGCGGGCCGCCTGTCGAAGACTTCCGGAACGCTGTCGGACGTGCACGAGGCGCGCGAGGCCAACGAGCGCCTGCGCGAGGTGCAGGGGCGCCTGGCGCGCGCCCTGAAGGGCGCCAGCGACGCCATCTGGGAGCGCAAGATCGATAGCGACGCATTCTTCGTCTCCGAGCGCTTCGCCGAGATTCTCGGCTATCCGGAAGCCGAGCTGCCGGTGAACCGGGCGCAGTTCATCGCGCTGCTCCACCCGGAGGACCTGCCGCGCCACATGGCCGAAGTGACGGCCATGCTGCAAGCTCGCGCGACCTCGATCTGGGAGTGCCGCTTCCGCATGCGCGACGGCCGCTACCGCTGGCTCAGGCTGAGCGGCGGCGCGGTGCGCGACGAGCGCGGCGAAGTCGTCATGACCTCCGGCACCGCCAGCGACATCCACGAGGCCCGGCTGGCGAGCGAGGAACTCAAGCTGCACCGCGACCACCTGGCGCGCCTGGTCGAGGAGCGCACCGCCGGGCTCTCGCAAGCCATGCGGGCGGCCGAGGCGGCGCGCCGGCAGGCCGAACAGGCCAGCCTGGCCAAGAGCGAATTCCTGGCCAACATGTCGCATGAGCTGCGCACGCCGATGCACGCGGTCATCAGCTTCGCCGGCATGGGCGTCGAACGCTCGCGCGGCCCCGGGCTGGAAAAGCTGGCGCGCTATTTCGCCAACATCGAATCGAGCGCCAGCCGCTTGAAGCGCCTGCTCGACGACTTGCTCGACATGTCGAAGATCGAGTCCGGCAAGATGCAATACCATTTCGCCGCCGCCGAGCTGCAGCCGATCGTCCTGCAGGTGCTCGCCGAGTTCGAGGCGATGGCCCGCGCCAGGGGCGTGCGGCTGGACCTGGCCGCCGCGTGCGAGCTGCCGCGCCTGCGGCTGGACAAGACGCGGATTCACCAGGTGATCGCCAACCTGGTCTCCAACGCGGTCAAGTTCACCGCCCAGGGCTCGCGCGTGGAACTGGTGCTGGCGGCCGCGCCCGGTGGCCGGGCCTCGCTCGCCGTGGCCGACCAGGGCCCCGGCATCCCGGAGGACGAAGTCGAATCCGTGTTCGAGAAATTCTTCCAGTCCAGCCTGACCAAGACCGGCGCGGGCGGCACCGGCCTGGGCCTGGCGATCAGCCGCGACATCGCCGCCGCCCACGGCGGACAGGTGACGGCGCGCAACCGGCCCGGCGGCGGTGCGCTGTTCGAGCTGCTGCTGCCGATGGCCGGGTTTGCCTGCGCCCCTGCCCCCGCCTCCCTGGATCCGGCCGGCGCCGCGCCGCCGGCGCCTTGATGCGCGCCGGGACCGGTGTTGTCGATCGTCACCAAAAACATGCTAGCCTCGATGCAGGCATGTTCCTGCCGCCTGTTCCGTCGTCTTCCATGCAACTGCCGGTAGGATCGCCTGGCCCGCTGTGTTGACGCAGGCCGAGCCTCGCCCGTGCCGCGGCGGTGCCAGAACGAATCCGGAGACCGCCATGCCTTTTTCCGTCAGCCAGCCCGAGACTTCGTCCTTCAAGCCCGATGGCCTGCGCGAATATTTCGAGTACCGCGACCTGGGCATCAAGGAGGCGACGCAAGGCCGCGCGGTGGCGCATGTGATCCGCGCGCGCGGCGGCCACCAGGCGGGCGGCGAGTGGCACCTGCACGAGACCCAGTTCCAGATGGTCTACGTACTCAAGGGCTGGGTGCGCTTCGAGTACGAGGGGCAGGGCGAGGTGCTGCTCAAGGCCGGTAGCTGCGTGCACCAGCCGCCCGGTATCCGGCATCGCGAGATCGAGCATTCCGGCGACCTCGAACTGCTGGAGGTGGTGCTGCCCGGGGAGTTCGCCACGCGGATGGCCTGAGATGCCCTGGCGCCGCGCGGCATGACGGCGTAGGCGGCCCTCCCTCGCTATCCCCGGCGGCGCGGGTTCGCGCCGCGTGTTTGTTTCCACGCCATCCTCCAAATGCAGGATGGCGCGCCGATTGCAACCCCTCGATACTCCCTGAAGCGCGTGCTTTCAGGCCTTGCGCGCGCCAATCGCATAAAAATGGGGAGAGTGACGATGGCGACCAAAGCTGTCCTGGGCAATCCATCCCTGCAATACGGCATGCAGAATGCGGCCAAATACAAGGCCGACATCAAGGCGTGCCAGAAGCTGCTCGCCGACGCCGGTTTCAATCCCGGCGCCGTCGACGGCATCTTCGGCCTCGGCACGCAGGCAGCGGTGATGGCGTTCCAGCGCAGCGAGGGTCTGCTGGCCGACGGCGTGATCGGCCCGCGCACCGCGGCCGCCCTGCAGGGCAGGAAAAAGGCTCCGCTCTTGCCCAGCGTTGCCGTCGACATCACCGTGCCGATGGTCTCGCAGATGTTCCCGCATACCGCTGTCTCCAGCATCAAGAGGAACCTGCCGTTCGTGCTGGCCGCGCTCAAGGGCGCCGGCATCGGCGACCGCCTGATGGTGCTGGCGGCCCTGGCCACTATCCGCGCCGAGACCGAGGGTTTCGAGCCGATCAGCGAAGGCATCTCGCGCTACAACACCTCGCCCGACCCGAAAGGCCATCCCTTTGACCTTTACGACAATCGCAAGGACCTGGGCAACCAGGGCGCACCCGGCAACAAGCCCGATGGCGAGAGCTTCAGGGGCCGGGGCTTCATCCAGCTCACCGGCCGTGCGAACTACGGGAAATATGGCAAGGAGATTGGTGAGGATTTGCTGGGCAAGCCCGGGCGCGCCAACGATCCGGATATTGCGGCGAAGATTCTCGCCGCCTTCCTCAAGGACCAGGAGCGGCCGATCAAGGAGGCGCTGCTGGACCGCGACTTCGCGCGGGCGCGGCGATGCGTGAATGGCGGCGTGCATGGGCTGGACAGGTTTACCGATGCCTATCTGACCGGCGCACGGTTGACCGCCTGAGACCGATATGGCGGGCCACATCTCCAGGACAGCCTGCTTTGGCCTGTCCATGCTTCTTGGTGCATGCACGACGGTGCGCATCCAGGTGGCCGGCCGCGACGATGTCGAGGTGCGGCAGATGTTCGGCATCGCGTCCGTTGAGGTCAAGGGGGATCGCGGCGCCGTGTACGAGTCCGCTGGCTTTGGCATCTCGCGCGGTATTGCCGGACTCTCGATCGGATATCAAGCCGCCTCGGTTGCCCTGCTCCCGCCGGAGCGCTGCCAGTTTGTGGTCTGGATTTCAAGCGATGGTCAAGTCAGGGAGCTGGAAAACCTGCTGCGTGGCCATGACGGCATCTGTGTGTTTCGGCCGAATCAAGGTCGGGGGAAATGAACATGAACAATCTCAAGATGGCCGGAGCATTTGGATTGATGGCGACTCTGGCCGCGTGCGGCGCCACCGGGGATCGGAAGACGATATTCGTGGCCACGCATACCTATGGCGTTTCGATCGGCGGCGATGCCACCGGTTCGGGCGCCGATTTCACGCTGGGATTCAAGGGCGCTTCCTTCGCTATCATTCCCGTTACGGCTTACGATGAAAACGGCACCGAGGTGGCCATCGGCGCAAAGGGGACTCCGGATGGGCCGGTGAAGGACAGCTATTCTGTGATTGGCCAGTTCACGGGAAAATCGGGCAGTGACGGCGTCGGCTTGGGCAAGTATTTCGCGACCGGGGATGCCTCCCGCAACATCGCTTTCGGTGTTTCGACCAGGATGTACGCGGCAGCGGCAAACAAGGCTAATTGCAAAAGCATGATGCAACTGAATCAGGAGCGTGACCTCACGATGGCGGCGCTGACCATCGAGTCCAACAAGGCCAAGTTGCAGAAGGACCTCGAGTCCCTCAAGCAGGCGCCGGTACCCGAGAACGACGAGTCCAAACGGCAGATCCAGGCTTTGACCCAAAAGCTCGAAGCCTCCTCACAAGCCATCAAATCGCTGGAGGGCAAGATTGCCGAGCTGGAAGCGAGGAAGCGGCAGGAGGCGCTCACGGCCGGCGGGAGGGATTGGGAGAAATACCGGGGGCAGGGCGCCAACCTGATCTTCGCCCAATATGACTACCTCGCTCTGGCGGCCTTCGATATTTCCCCCATGCAGCAGGAAATCCGATTGACCTTGGGTTATCGCGATAGGGATATTGCCGTTGTTCCTGTGATGGGCCGCAATGCGCAGGGTGGGCTGGTGCCCATCGAGTTTTGGGACCAACGAGGCGGTCGGGACAGCTTTTCCGTGCTGGGCCAATTCAACACAAAAACCATCACCAATAGCGGGGTGAGCAATGACCTGGCAAGCTACTTTTCCACTGGAGCGGCTGCGGATGTTCTGAGTACCGGATTCCAGACCCTGCTGTGCACCGAAACCTCTGATGCAAAGCAGAAGATCGATGGCGGAAGTAGTGGCAAGTCCGGCGCTGCCGCTGAAAAGCCTCCATCGGCCGACCCAAAGCCGGCTGAAGTGAAGTAGTAGTCAAAGAGTTAGACGGGGAAAGAGGCTGCGGTTAGATGCAGCCCGTTTCGGTGAAAGGTGGAGGTAGCCATTTTCAACGTTCTTGAAGCAAGCAGACAATAAGGGGTAGGCAGCAATGGCAGGAATTCCCGGCCGTCCGTCTCCCGTCGCTCCGCAAGCGGAACTCGTGCGTCAATTCTCCTCGGCGCTACCTGCGGGCTACGACGAATCGGACGGCTATTCCCAATCAGGTGGGCAATCCCAATCGGGGGGCTATTCCCAATCGGGGGGCTATTCCCAATCGGGAGGCTATTCCCAATCGGGAGGCTATTCCCAATCGGGAGGCTATTCCCAATCAGGGGGTTACTTCTATTACGCTGAAGCGTGGCTCCCTGGCCGGCCAACTGCGGGTTGATAGCAAGCCCTGTACCGTCACCCGCATTTTCACTTGACACACATGCGCCGCGCCTGGGATTTTGCGCGAACCAGCGCGAACCAGCGCGAACCAGCGCGAACCAGCGCGAACCGGTGCTAGCCGGGCAGCAGGCCGCTGTCGCTTTCCACGCCGTCCGGCGCCGCGTGCTCCCAGGGCGCCGCGCCGTCAAATGCCTGCACCAGGAAGTCGACCATCGCGCGCAGCTTGGCGCTGACGTGGCGCGCGCTGGGGAACAGGATGCGGATCGCGGTCTCGGGCAGGCGGTAGCCGGTCAGCAGGGGCGTAAGGCGCCCGGCGCGCAAATCGTCGGCCAGCATGAAGGCGGGATGGATGATCACCCCCTGGCCGGCCAGGGCCGCGGCGAGCAGGGTGTCCGAGTTGTTCGACTGCATGCCGAGCCTGACGGTGACGGTGCGCGCGCGGCCCTCCGGATCGACGAAGGGCCAGGTATCGGCCTGCGGCGCGTTGCTGCAGCCAATGCAGAAATGGTCCTTCAGGTCTTCGGGCCGGGCCGGCGCGGGGTGGCGCGCCAGGTAGGCGGGCGCGGCGCACACCAGGTCGCGCGAGCTTGCGAGCAGGCGGCCGACGCTGGCGGCACCCGGCTGCGCGGTGCACACCACCAGGTCGTAGCCTTCTTCGACCATCGCCGGGGCCCGGTCGTCCAGGCGCACTTCCAGTTCGACGCCCGGATACAGGCGCATGAAACGCGGCCACAGCGGCGCGAGATAGCGCGTGCCGAAGCCTTGCGGCGCGCCGATGCGCAACTGCCCGCGCGGCACCAGTGCCTCGGAGGAGGCCGCCGCTTCCACCTCGGCGACCTCCAGGAGGATGCCGCGCGCGCGCTCGTAGAGCGCCTGGCCGGCGCGGGTCAGCGAGACCTGGCGCGGGTTGCGGTTGAGCAGGCGCGTGCCCAGGTGGGCCTCCAGGTCCTTCACATAGCGCGTCGCGTTCGCCGGCGAAGTGCCCAGCGCTTCGGCGGCGTGGGAGAAGCCGCCCTTGTCCACCACCGCGACAAAAATCTCGAATGCGCGCAGCCGGTCCATATCCGTTCCGATTCATAAAAGCTGAACACTGAAACAACAAACGCTGCCTTCTCCGCCGCCGCGCGCGCTGCTACGCTGCGCGGCATTGGTGGAGCGAACCCGGCCATGGTCTTACGCAGTTGACACAAATGCAAGTCCGCCGCAATACCGCGCCGTGGCGCCGTCATCGTACCGCGACGCGCCGGCGGCAAGCTTGCGCCCGCTGCCGCGTCAGGCCGGCGGCCGGGCGGACCGCAGCCAGGCCGCCTCCTTTGCTTCGCCTACCCCAGGACCACCACCCCGCAGCGCCACCCCCATTTCCAGGAACCGCCATGTCCAACCCCAAGCACGACCTGCTCACGCCCACCAACCACGCTCTGGTGCTGATCGACTACCAGCCGCAGATGCTGTTCGGCGTCTCCAGCATGGATCGCCAGCTGCTCAAGAACAACGCCCTGGCGCTGACCCGCGCCGCGCTTGCCTTCAAGGTGCCGACCATCCTCACCTCGGTGGAGACCGAGAGCTTTTCCGGCTTCATCTTTCCCGAACTGCTCGATGCGCTCCCGGCCAACAAGATCTACGAACGCTCCAGCATGAACACCTGGGACGACGCCGCCATCAAGGCGGAGCTCAAGCGCCTGGGCAAGCCCAAGCTGGTGCTTGCCGGCCTGTGGACCGAAGTGTGCATCAACATGCCGACGCTCGAAGCGATGAAGGACGGCTACGAGCTGTATTTCGTCGAGGACGCCTGCGGCGGCACCTCGGCTTCCGCGCACAGCATGTCGGTGCAGCGCATGATCCAGGCCGGCGCCGCGCCGCTCACCTGGCAGCAATACATGCTGGAACTGCAGCGCGACTGGGCGCGCAAGGAGACGTACAATCAGACCATCGATATCGTCAAGGCGCACAGCGGCGGCTACGGTAGCGGCGTGGAGTACGCCTATACGATGGTGCACAAGCAGCCGCAGTCACGCAAGGCCGCGTAAGGTTCGTTCCCGCGCGGGCAGGCGCGCCGCGCCCGCCCGCGGCGTATTTGTCATTGCCATCCGGATTTCCCATGCTCGTTCTATTCAACGGCCGCATCACCACCCTGGACCGCTCCAACCCGCAAGCGACCGCGGTGCTGATCGACGACGGCCGCTTTGTCGCCGCCGGTACCGATGAAGACATTCTGCGCCAGGCACCACCCGGGGCGCAACGCATCGACCTGAAAGGGCGGCGCGTCATCCCCGGCCTGCACGACAGCCATACCCACCTGATCCGCGGCGGCCTGAATTTCAACATGGAGCTGCGCTGGGACGGCGTGCGCTCGCTCGCCGATGCCATGGCGATGCTCAAGGCGCAGGTCGCGCGCACGCCCGCGCCGCAATGGGTGCGCGTGGTCGGCGGCTTCACGGAATTGCAATTCGCCGAGAAGCGCCTGCCCACGCTCGATGAAATCAACCAGGCCGCGCCCGATACGCCGGTGTTCATCCTGCACCTGTACGACCGCGCGCTGCTCAACCGCGCCGCGCTGCGCGTGGTCGGCTACACCAAAGAGAGCCAAAACCCGCCGGGCGGCGAGATCATGCGCGACGCGAAAGGCGAGCCGACCGGCCTGCTGATCGCGCAGCCGAACGCGCTGATCCTCTATTCGACCCTGGCCAAGGGCCCCAAGCTCTCGCCCGACGACCAGGTCAACTCGACGCGCCTGTTCATGCGCGAGCTGAACCGACTGGGGATAACCTCGGTGATCGATGCCGGCGGGGGCTTTCAGAACTACCCCGAGGACTACCGCATCATCGAGAAGCTCGCGGAGGATAAGGAACTGACGGTGCGCATCGCCTACAACCTGTTCACCCAGAACAAGGGCGGCGAGCTGAACGATTTCGCCAGGTGGACCGAGCTGCTGCCCCCGCTCGAAGGTGGGGACATGTACCGCCACAACGGCGCCGGCGAGATGCTGGTCTACTCCGCCGCCGATTTCGAGGACTTCCGCCTGCCGCGCCCCGACATGCCGCCAGGCATGGAGCCGGACCTGGAAGCGGTGGTGCGCCTGCTGGTGGAAAAGCGCTGGCCGTTCCGCCTGCACGCCACCTATGACGAGACCATCACGCGCGCGCTCGACGTGTACGAGAAGGTGAACCGCGAGATCCCTTTCGACGGCCTGCACTTCATCATCGACCACGCCGAGACCATCTCGCCGCGCAGCATCGAGCGCATCGCCGCGCTGGGCGGCGGCATCGCCGTGCAGCACCGCATGGCCTACCAGGGCGAGTACTTCGCCGAGCGCTATGGGCATGAGGCGGCGCGCCACACCCCGCCGATCCGCCGCATGCTCGATGCCGGCGTGCCGGTGGGCGCGGGCACGGATGCGACGCGCGTGGCCAGCTACAACCCCTGGGTCGCGCTCGCCTGGCTGGTGAGCGGCCGGACGGTCGGCGGCATGCGCCTGTACGGCCCGGAGAACCAGCTGAGCCGCGAGCAGGCCCTGGAACTATGGACCGCCGGCTCGGCCTGGTTCTCCAACGACGAAGGCCGCAAGGGACGCATCGTCGCCGGCCAGTTCGCCGACCTCACCGTGCTCAGCCGCGACTACTTCGCCGTGCCGGAAGACGAGATCGCCGACATCACCTCGGTGCTGACCATCGTCGGCGGGCGCATCGTGCATGGCGAGGATGATTTCAACAGCCTCGCCCCGCCGCTGCCCAGGGCCTCGCCCGACTGGTCGCCGGTGAACATTTATGGCGGCTATCAAGCTCGCGCCCGCACCGGCAATGGCTACGGCATCGGCAAGGGCGCGCATCAACAGGCGCAGGCAAGCTGCTGCGGCCCGCAGCCTCACGCCGCCTGCGATGTACACGGCCACGATCATGCCCACGCCCTGCGCCACGGCCCGCCCGGCGCCGACAAGGGCTTCTGGGGCGCGCTCGGCTGCGCGTGCTGGGCCTTCTGAAGGGAGGCGCGCCATGGAGGTATTGCTGCATACGCTGCGCGGCCAGTTGCTCGGTGTCGCGCCCGCCTGGCTGCTCTGGTGGGCCGCCAGCCTGCTGATCTGCCTGCCCTTCATCGTCAGCGTGTTCGCCAAGCTGATGGACCGGCGCGCCGCGCTCGACGAAATGGCGGCCGGCGGCTTTCCGCGTTCGATGGCGCTGCTCATCGCCATCCTGGTGCTGCAGGCCGTGGGCGTCGCGCTGATCCTCGCCGGCTATCACCGCGCGGTTGGCGCGCTGCTGCTGGCCGGCTTCGTGTTCGCCGCCACGCTCGCCTATCACCGCTTCTGGCGCGCGCGGGGGGCCGAGCGCATGGCCAAGCTCAACCATTTCGCCGAAAACCTCGCCCTGGTCGGCGCGCTCGGCCTGATCGCGATCGCGGGATGACCGCGGGATCATGGCGGGATGATCGCGAACTGATCGCGGGATAATGCGCCGCCACGCCGCGCCGCTGCCGCGGTGTCCGCTGCGCGCCACTGGAGATACGCCTTGAAACCCTCGCTCCCCCTGATGCTCAGCCTGAACGGCGGCTATGTCGACACCGCCGGCTTTCTCGCCTTGCATGGCCTGTTCACCGCCCACGTCACCGGCAACTTCGTCACCATCGGCGCGGCGCTGGTGCACGGCAGCTCGGGCATCATCACCAAGCTGTCGGCGCTGCCGGTGTTCTGCGCGGTGGTGGTAGCCGCGCGCCTGTTCAGCTACGTGCTGGAACGGCGCGGCCTGGCGGTGCTGCGCACCCTGATCCTGTTCAAGGTGCTGCTGCTGGCCCTGGGCGCGCTGCTGGCGATCCGCCTCGGCCCCTTCCCCGATGGCGACACCTGGCCCGCGTTCATCACCGGCATGGTGCTGGTGGCGGCGATGGCGATCCAGAACGCCGCCCACCGCATCCACCTGGCCAGCGCCCCGCCTTCCACCCTGATGACCGGCACCACCACGCAGATCATGATCGACCTGGCCGACCTGTGGCATGGCGTGCCCGAGGAGCAGACGGCGGCGGCGCGCGCGCGCCTCTCCAAAATGGTGGCCAGCGTCACCTGGTTCGCCGGCGGCTGCGCGGCGGCGGCGCTGTTCTACAAGTTCAACCAGACCTGGTGCTTCATCCTGCCGCCGCTGCTCGCCTGCGTGACCTGGATGCAAAGTGCGCAAGCACGCGCTGCTTGACGGCGGCGCGCTGCCGCCGTCCCGGCTGCCTCCGCATGCGCAGCACCGCAGTGCCGCTCCGGCGGCTCGGAGCGGGCCGGGGTTCTTGATGCTGCTCAGGTAGTCCGCCTGGCAGGCGCGGATTTTCGTGCAGCCGCTTTGCCACCCTCGACGCGACAATCGGCGCGACAATCGGCGCGACGCTGGCGCAGCGCTTCGGGCTGGAGCAGGACAGGTAGCGCGGGTGACGCGGCGACAGCGCTCCGGAGTCCGACGCTGCTTGTGGAAGCTCGCGGTCGCCAAAGCCGCTCGCTAAAGCTCGCTGCCACCGAAGCCGCTCGCTAAAGCTCGCTGCCACCGAAGCCGCTCGCTAAAGCTCGCTGCCACCGAAGCCGCTCGCTAAAGCTCGCTGCCACCGAAGCCGCTCGCTAAAGCTCGCTGCCACCGAAGCCGCTCGCTAAAGCTCGCTGTCACCGAAGGGTCGCTCGCTAAAGCTCGCTGTCAAGCGGCAGCAGCGAAAACAGGTGCACCTTGAAGCGCTGCCAGTCGCTCTTGGCCGGTTCCTGGTCGTATTCGGCCGGCTGCTTGTCTTCCTCGGTGCGCCAGACCACGCTTTTGGCATTGCCGTCCGGATTCGCGCGGCGTTGCTCCAGGGTCACGCGGTAGCTGTTGGCCGGTTGTGCCAGGGCCTCGAAAAAGCGTGCGCCTTGTTGCGCCAGTTCGGCGCTTTCGATCATCAGGCCCAGTTCGGTATTGATGTGCAGGGAGCGCTGGTCGTAGTTCATCGAGGTGACGAAGATCCGGCCGCCGTCGAACATGTAGAGCTTGGTGTGCAGGCTGTAATTGCCGTAGGCGGAGAGCCAGATCGGCTGCGAGGTACCGGCCGGGCTGCCGGGTTTGGCGCGCGCCTCGTAGAGGTCGATGCCGTCCTCCAGGATGCGGCGGCGGTATTTGATGTACCCCGAATGGGCCATCGGCTCGTTGTTGGCGCCCAGCGAATTGGTGACCAGGCGCACGGTCACGCCGCGCGCGCGCGCCTCCTCGAGCACGCGCATGCCGTCATCGCCCGGCACGAAGTAGGCGGAGATGATGCGGATCTCGCTTTGCGCGGCGTCGATCGCTTCACCCAGCGGGTGCGCCTTGAGGTAGGCGTAGCGGTCGGCCGCCTTCGGACGGCGCTTCCCGGGATGGTCGACGATCACGCGGGCGCGTGCCCATGTCAGGGGCAGGCGGCCGGAGAGCATGCCGCGCAGGGGTTCGCCGGCGGCCACGCGGGTGACGAAGTCGCTGCCGTCCTCGCGCTTTTCCTGGCGGTGTTCGCGCAGCTCGGTGCGCAGGCGCTCCAGCGCGGCGGGTTCGCTGCGATGGGAGAACAGGGCCTCGGCGGGGATCGAGTAGGTGCTCTTCCAGAACTCGTCGAAACTCTTCGAGAGTTCCCGCACGATCGGTCCGCCGGCGAAGGTTTCGAAGTCGCCCTGCTGCCCGTCCGGATCGCGCTGGAAATATTCATCGCCGATGTTGCGCCCGCCCACCAGCACGATGCTGTTGTCGATCACGAGCTGCTTGTTGTGCATGCGGAAGTTCAGGCGCGGCACGTTGAAAAGCAGTTCGGTGAAGCGGATCAGGTTCGAGTGCCCGCGGTAGCGCAGCGGGTTGAACAGGCGCACCTCGATGTTCGGGTGCGCGTCCAGCGCCTCGATCCGCGCGTCCTCGCCGAAATTGTCGACATCGTCGATCATCATGCGCACGCGCACGCCGCGGTCGGCGGCGCGCAGCAGGGATTCGATCAGGAGCTTGCCCGATTCGTCGGCGTGGAAGATGTAGTACTGCAGGTCGATGGTTTTAGTGGCGGCATCGATCATCTGCGCGCGCAGCAGGTAGCCTTCGAAGCCGCCCGGCACCAGGCGGAAGGCGGATTGGCCGGGGTGCGCCCGGGCCGCGCCGGCGAACTGTTTGCCCAGGGGCGTGACCTCGGGCTGCTCGAGGGCGACCGATTCGCTCTTCGGATAGCCGGCCCCCGGCGGCAGGCCGGCGCAGCCGCCCAGCGGGCCGAGCAGCGCGGCCAATAGCAGCAGGGCAAGCCAGCGCAGCGTGAAGCCGCCGGGCGTGGCAGACAGCGGATCGAACCAGCCGAGGCTGCGCGCGCCCGCCGCCGGCCGCTTCACCGCGTCACCTTCACCGCGTCACCTTCGCCGCGTTACCTTCAAAGCTCATGGTCGAGGTTGACCAGGGAGAGCATCTCCACCGTCAGGCGCTGCCAGCCGCTCTTGGCGGGCTCGCGCGTGAGGGCAAGGTCCTGGCCGTCTTCCTGGGTGCGCCACACCACCTGCGGCTTCGCGGTCTTGCCGTCAGGGCCCGGCCCGGCTTCCAGGGTCACGTGATAGCTGTTCATTGGCGCGGTGAGGGCATCGAAGAAGCGCGCGCCCTGGCCGGCCACTTCAAGGCTGTCGATCATCAGGCCCAGCTCGGTGTTGATGTGCAGGGAGCGCTGGTCGAAGTTCATCGAGCCGACGAAGATCCTGTCGCGGTCGAATACGAACAGCTTGGTGTGCAGGCCGAAGTGCCCGTAGGCGGAAAGCCAGAGCGGCTGCGCGGTGCCGCGCGTGCTGCCCGGGCGGTCGCGCACTTCGTAGAGGTCCACGCCGGTCTCAAGCAGGCGCATGCGGTAGTGCAGGTAGCCGGAATGCGCGGCCGGCTCGTTGTTGGCGGCCATCGAGTTGGTCAGCAGGTGCACGTTCACGCCGCGCCCGCGCATCTCGTCGATCATGCGCATGCCGTCCGCGCCGGGGATGAAGTAGGCGGAGATCATGCGCATCTCCTCCCGCGTCTCGCGCGCCGCCTTGAGGATGGCGTGGCGCATCAGCCGGCCGGGCTTCTCGCCGCGATCGACCGCCTTCTTGTCCGGGCTGTCGTACTCGACGCGCGCGCTGGCCCAGATGAGGGGGATGCGGCCATTCAGCATGCCGCGCAGCGGCTCGCCGCCGGCGATGCGGGTGTAATAGTCGCTGCCGTCCTCGCGCTTTTCCTGGCGATGCTCGCGCAGGTCGGCGCGCAACTCGTTCAGCGCCTCGGGCGAGCTCTCGTGGGTGAGCAGGGCCTGGGCGGGAATCGCAGGGGTGCTCTTCCAGAATTCATCAAAACTGCCGGAAAGGTCGCGCACCACCGGCCCGCCGGCGAAGGTCTCGAAGTCGCCCTGCTGCCCGTCCGGGTCGACCTGGAAATATTCGTCGCCGATGTTGCGCCCGCCGACCAGGGCCACCGCGTTGTCCACCACCATCAGCTTGTTGTGCATGCGGTAGTCCAGGCGCGGCGACCACAGCAGAATTTCGGTGACGCGCAAGAGCTTGTTCTGCCCGCGATAGCGCAGCGGGTTGAACAGGCGCACCTCGATGTTCGGGTGCGCATCGAGGGCTTCCACCTGCGAGTCCTGCCCCAGGTTGTCCAGGTCATCGACCAGCAGGCGCACGCGCACGCCGCGGTCCGCCGCGCGCAGGAGGCCGCCGAGCAGCAGCTTGCCGGTCTCGTCGGCGCGGAAGATGTAGTACTGCATGTCGAGCGTCTTTTGCGCCTGGTCGATCAACTGCGCGCGCAGCAGGAAGCCGTCCACGCCGGCCGGCACCAGGCGCAGCGCCGAGAGCGTGCCGCCGTTGGGGGCGGAGTTCGCGTGCGCTTGCGCCGCGTCGGCGAAGTGCTTGCCCAGCACCGTCTCTTCCGGATGTTCGAGCGCGACCGACTCGCTCTTCGGATAGCTTGCCCCCGGCGGCAGCCCCGCGCAGCCGCCCGCCAGGCACAAGAGTGCGAGCAGCAGCGTCAGGGTGAGCGCGCGCAAGCAATCGATGCGCCGGCCTGCGCAAGCGGGAGCGAGGGTGAGGGCGGCGGGGTGCATGGCGTGGGGCAAGTGGGATGGAGTCCAGGCGTGGCTGCAAGGTTCGCGCTGCGGGCCTGGCGCCAGCGTGCGCGCACGCGGCGGCGTCACTGATGCGCGAGCAGCACAACGGTGTTCGGTTACCTGGGCTCCCTCCTTGGAGTGGAAGTACGACGCATGAGCGCGCGGCCTGGTTCGTTCTGGCGGGGCGGCGCCGGTGGCGCCTTGGAAGCGCGTTCCGTCCCACCGCCCCGCTCCGCCTGCTCACATTGGTGCCCATCGTAGGGGAGGCGCGCGGGCAGGCATGGAGGCGCGCTGCGGATTCGCGTGTGGGAATCGTCTGACAAGCGCGGCTCATCGCGGGCTAATTGTTCCCCCGTAGCCTGCAGGTGGCGCAAATTCCTGCGTCCTTTTTCGGGAGAAGCACCATGTACCGCTACACCAAGGTTTCGCTCCTGGCCGTCGCGCTGGCGACGGCGGGTACGTTCGTCCATGCCGAAAGCGGCCGGCGGAACGACGCGGCCGGCGCCGCCCCGGCCGGCATCACCCTGACCCAGGCCATCACCGCGGCCGAGCAGCATGCCAACGGCCGGGCCACCCGTGCCGAGTTGGAGCAGTCCCGGCGCGGCCGGGTCTATGAAGTCGAAGTGGTCAGCGGCGCCAAGGTGTTCGACGTCAAGGTCGACGCCGACAAGGGTACGGTGGTCTCGTCCGCCGAAGACCGCGCCGATCGCGACGACGATGACGACAAGCGCGACTGAGGCCGCGACCATGGCCACGCAAGACGCCGCCGGCTGGCTGAACAAGGTGCCCGAGGTCACGCTCGCCTTCTGGCTGATCAAGATCCTGTCCACTACGGTCGGCGAGACCGGCGCCGACTACCTGGCGGTGGGTGCCGGCTGGGGGCAGGGCGCCACTGCCGCGGTGATGGCCGTGCTGCTGGCCGCGGCGCTGCTGACGCAGCTGCGCACGCGCCGCTACACGCCGTGGATCTACTGGCTCACCGTCGTGCTGGTGAGCGTGGTCGGCACCCAGATCACCGACCTGCTCACCGACGCGATGGGCGTGAGCCTGTACGTCAGCACGATGGTGTTCGCCGCCGTGCTGGCCGCCATCTTCACGGTCTGGTACCGCGCCGAGCGTACTCTCTCGATCCACCACATCGTCACGCGCCGCCGCGAGTGGTTCTACTGGGCCGCGATCCTGTGCACCTTCGCGCTCGGCACCGCCGCCGGCGACCTGGCCACCGAAGCGCTCGGCCTGGGCTTCGCCTGGGGCGCGCTTGCCTTCGGCACGCTGATCGCGCTCACCTGCGCCGCCTGGCGCCTGGGCGGCAACGCCGTGCTGACCTTCTGGATCGCCTACATCCTCACCCGCCCCTTCGGCGCCGCGCTCGGCGACCTGCTGACGCAGGCCAAGACCTACGGCGGTCTCGGCCTGGGCGCGATGTGGACCAGCGCGCTGTTCCTGGCGGTGATCGTGATGCTGGTGGCGCTCGCGCAGTTCGGCGCCGGCCCCCGCCTCAAGACACACGCCGCCGAATGACTCTCTCCCTCTTCACAAAGGAAAACATCATGCGTACCTCTTCTTCCCTCTCCCACATGCAGCTGCTCGCGCGCCCCGCCGCCGCGGCGGCCCTGGCTCTCGCGGCGCTGGCCGGCGGCTGCTCGCGGCCCGATGCGGGCCTGGCCGCTACCGGCGCGGCCAACGCCGCTCCCGCACCGGCGGCGCGGGCCGGCGCCGCGCCGCCGGCCAGGTCCGCCTCGCGGCTCGGTGACCTGGACAGTTTTCGCGGCATCGCCACGGATGTCGCCGCGATCGTCGACCGGGGCGACCTGCCCGCGGCCAAGGCGCGCATCAAGGACCTCGAGGCGGCCTGGGACTCGGCCGAAGCGGGGCTGAAGCCGCGCGCCGCCGACGACTGGCACGTCCTCGACAAGGCGATCGACCGCGCCCTGTCCGCGCTGCGCGCCGCCAAGCCGACGCAGGCCGACAGCCGGCAGGCGCTGGCCGAGCTGCTCAAGACCTTCGATACGCTGCAGGGCCGCGCCTGAGCGGCGCGCGGGAGCCGACATGGATATGTCCACGCGCAAGGCCCTGGGCAAGGTGCCGGAACTGACCCTGATGTTCTGGGTCATCAAGATCGCCGCCACCACGCTGGGCGAGACCGGCGGCGATGCCGTCTCGATGTCGATGCAGCTCGGCTACCTGGCCGGCACGGCGATCTTCGCCGTGCTGTTCCTGGCCGCGGTGGCCGCGCAGATCCGCGCGCGCGCCTTCCACCCGCTGCTTTACTGGACCACCATCATCGCCACCACCACCGTCGGCACCACCCTGGCCGATTTCGCCGACCGGTCGCTCGGCATCGGCTACGCCGGCGGCTCGGCGCTGCTGCTGGCCCTGCTGCTGGGCACGCTCTACGCCTGGCACCGCGCGCTCGGCTCGGTCGCGGTGAGCAGCATCGACACGCCGAAGGCCGAGATGTTCTACTGGCTGACCATCATGTTCTCCCAGACCCTGGGCACCGCCCTGGGCGACTGGACCGCCGACACCGCCGGGCTGGGCTACACCGGCGCGGCGCTGGTGTTCGGCGCGCTGCTCGCCGCGTTGGCGGCGGCGTACCATTGGACGCGGGTGTCGCGCACCCTGCTATTCTGGGCCGCCTTCATCCTCACCCGTCCGCTCGGCGCCGTGGTCGGGGACTTTCTGGACAAGCCGCTGAGCGCCGGCGGGCTGGCGCTGAGCCGCTATGGCGCCTCGGCCGCGCTGCTCGGCTTCATCACGGCGGCCCTGCTGCTGTCGCGGCAGCCCGCCGCCGGGCGGGCGCATTGAGCGAGGTGTTGCGCGCGACGCCGGATGGCACGCAATACGCCGGCCGGCGCGTGACGCGCGGCGTGTTGGAAGGTGCCTGAACGCCATTCTGGCGATGGAGGGACGATGCGGGTATTGCTGGTCGAGGACGATGTGATGATCGGCGAGGCGGTGCAGGCGGCGCTGAAGGATGCCGCCTACGCGGCCGACTGGGTGACCGACGGCCAGGCCGCGCTCACCACGCTGCTGGCCCAGCACTACGACCTGGTGCTGCTCGACCTGGGCCTGCCGGGCCGCGACGGGCAGGAAGTGGTGGCCGGCATCCGCGCCCGCGGCAACCCGGTGCCCCTGCTCGTCATCACCGCGCGCGATGCCCTGGAAGAGCGCCTGCGCGCCCTCGACGGGGGTGCCGACGACTACGTGCGCAAGCCCTTCGAGATGGCCGAGCTGCTGGCGCGCATGCGAGCGGTGTTGCGGCGCAAGGGCGGCAGCGCCGCGCCGGTGCTGGGCAACGGCGTGGTCAGCCTCGACCCGGCCACCCGCGAGGCCAGCGCCGGCGATGGCGCGCCGGTGCAGCTCTCGGGCCGCGAGTTCGCGCTGCTGCGGGCCCTGCTGCTGCGCCCCGGCGCGATCCTCTCGCGCGCCGAACTGGAAGACCGCATCTACGGCTGGGGCGAGGAAGTCGAGAGCAACGCCGTTGACTTCCTGATCCACGCGCTGCGGCGCAAGCTGGGCAGCGGCGTGATCAAAAATGTCAGGGGGGTGGGATGGATGGTCTCAAAAAGCGCCTGAACGACTCGCTGCGCCTCAAGCTCTCGTTCGTACTCTCGCTGGCGATCCTGGCGGTGGCGCTGGTGGCGGGTGTGTTCTCCTTCGTTTCCGCGCTGGACGAGGCCCATGAACTGCAGGACGACACGCTGCGCCAGGTGGCGGCGCTGTTCGACCGCCAGCTGCCGCTGCCGCACCTGGGCGACGAGGGGCGCGCCAAGGGCAGCGACGAAGAGTCGCGGGTGATCGTCCAGTATCTCGCCGGCGGGAATGGCGCCGCCGGCGGCGCGGGCGCGGCCGGCAGCGCGGGCGCGGCGCTGCCGCTGCCGGCCACGCTGCCCGACGGCCTGCACGTGATCGAGGCCGGCGGCGAGCCGTTCCGCGTGCTGGTCAAGACCACCGCCGGCGGCGAACGCATCGCGGTGGCGCAGGAGACCGGCGTGCGCGACGAGATCGCGCGCGACAGCGCCCTGCGCACCCTGATGCCCTTCCTCATCCTGGTGCCTATCCTGCTGCTGATCGTCGCCGACCTGGTGCGCAAGATGTTCCGGCCGATCGCCGCGCTGTCGGCCGAGATCGACGGGCGCGACGAGCACGCCCTGCATGCGGTGCGGGAGGAGAGATTGCCGATCGAGGTGCGCCCGTTCGCGGTGGCGATCAACCGCCTGCTGGCGCGGGTGGACCAGTCGATGGCCGGGCAGCGCCGCTTCGTCGCCGACGCCGCGCATGAGCTGCGCTCGCCGCTCACCGCGCTCTCCCTGCAGGCCGGGCGCCTGGGCGAGGCGGAAATGTCCGCCCAGGCGCGCGAACGCCTGGGCACGCTGCAGCTGGGCCTGGAGCGCAGCCGCAACCTGCTCGAGCAACTGCTGGCGCTGGCGCGCGCCCAGGCGCCGCCGGCGGCGCCCGCCGTGCCGCTCGCGGTGGCGGAGATCTACCGGCGCGTGCTCGAAGACCTGATGCCCCTGGCGCAGGCCCGGAACATCGACATCGGCGTGGAAGGGGGGCCGGATGTGCGGCTGAACATCGGCGAGGCGGACCTGCTGGCGCTGGTGCGCAACCTGGCCGACAACGCGATCCGCTACACCCCCGCGGGCGGCCGGGTCGACCTGTCGGCCGGCGACGGGGCGCAAGGGGCCGTCCTGCAGGTCAGTGACTCCGGCCCGGGCATCCCGCCCGCGGAGCACGCGCGGGTGTTCGACCCCTTCTACCGCGCCCCGGGCAGCGGGCAACCGGGCTCCGGCCTGGGGCTGTCGATCGTCAAGGCGATTGCCGACCGGATCGGCGCCCAAGTCACCCTGTCGTACGCGGACGCTGCGCGGCAGACCGGCTTGTGCGTGCGGGTCCAACTGCCGGCCAATTCTCTGGCCCAGGACATTTAAATAAAACAGCTAGTTAAGTGTTTGCGAATGCCTACTCTGACATGCGTCCTTGTGAAGCAATATCTGTAATTCAGATAAGTCATTTATATCTGTAAAGCAGATAATTTACATTTATCCGTTTTGCAGATATTATGGATTTATCTGTATAACGGATAATTTTCATGCAGCAGCCGATCTCCACACCCAATCAGGCCGGCCAGATCCTGCTCAGCCGGCGCAAGGCGCTCAGGCTCTCGCAGCAGGAGGTGGCGGCGCAGCTCGATATCGCGCAAAGCCGCCTTTCGGCACTGGAAGAAGACCCCGGCAGGCTTTCGCTGTCGCGCCTGATTGCGCTGGCCAATATCCTCGGGCTCGAACTGCTGATCCAGGACCGGCCGGACCTCTCCAGGCCGGCCGCCAGGGCGAAGCGCTGATGGCCTCGTCGCGCAATCGCGGCCTGCACCTGTTCGCCAACGGGCAGCATGTGGGCGAGTGGCGCGTACCTGCGCGCGGGCCGGTGCAACTGGTCTACGACCCGGCGTGGCTGGCCGACGCCGAGGCCTGGCCGCTCTCCAATTCCCTGCCTTTCGACCTGGATGGCCGCGCCATCTGGAGCGAGCGCATCAACTTCTATTTCGACAACCTGCTGCCGGACAGCACGCACATCCGCAAGCGCCTGCAACTGAAATTCGCCGCTGCCTCGGACGAGGCTTTCGACCTCCTCGACGCCATCGGGCGCGATTGCGTGGGCGCGCTGCAACTCCTGCGCGAAGGGGATGCACCGCAAGGCGTGCACGCCATCGACGTGGAGCCGCTGGATGAAGCCGGCGTCGAGCAGGTGTTGCTTGCGGCCGCCAGCGACCACGCCTTTGGCGGTCCGGGTATCGATGGTGGCGATGAGTTGCGCATCTCGATCGCCGGGGCCCAGGAAAAGACGGCGCTGACCTTTCACGAAGGCCGCTGGTGCAAGCCGCGCGGCGCCACGCCGACCACGCATATCTTCAAGCTGCCGCTCGGCCTGGTGGGCAACCGCCGCGCCGACATGACCAGTTCAGTGGAGAATGAGTGGCTGTGCGCGCGGTTGCTGGCTGCCTACGGCTTGCCGGTAGCGTCCTGCGAGATGGGCCGCTTTGGCGGCCAGAAGGCGCTGATCGTCGAGCGCTTCGACCGCGAGCTTCATCCTTCGGGGCAATACTGGCTGCGCCTGCCGCAGGAAGACTTTTGCCAGGCCACCGGTACGCCGGGCTTCGCCAGGTATGAGTCGGAAGGCGGCCCCGGCCTGATACGCATCGCCGAAATACTGCAAGGCTCGCAAAAGCGTCACGAAGACCTGGCCACGCTGATGCGTGCGCAGCTGTTGTTCTGGATGCTCGCCGCCACCGACGGGCATGCGAAGAATTTCAGCTTGCGCATCCTCGCGCGCGGCAGGCACCAGCTCACACCGCTCTACGACGTGCTCTCCTTCTGGCCGGCGGTCGGCAGCGGCGCCTCCAGACTTGATGCGCACGAACTGAAGATGGCGATGGCACTGGTGGGGAAGAACAGGCACTACGGCTTCGAGACCATCGTCCGTCGCCATTTCAACACGACCGCGCGGCGCTGCGGCCTGGGCAATGCGATGGAAGGCATCATCGAAGACGTGCTGGCGCGCACGCCCGGCGCGATCACCGCCGTTGCCGCGCAACTCCCCGCGGGCTTTCCCGCCAAGGTGTTCGATTCCATCACCGGCGGCTTGGCGCGGATGGCGCGCAAGCTGGAGGCCATGCCGCGGGCCTGAGCGCCGCCTCGTCCCGGCCTTCCCTAGAACGGCAGGCGCACGTTCACCGAAGCGGTCTGGTTGCTGTAGGCGCTGGCGCGCACTTCGAAGTCGTAGCGCACCGAGACCTGCGCGCGCCGCACCTTCAAGAAGGTAAAGCCGGCGCCGCCGCGCAGCAGCCACGGCGAAGTGGAGATGCCGGTGGTGGCGAAGGCGGGGCCGCCGCCGGCGTAGGCGGCGGTGACGCTGCCGCGCTTGTTGATGGTGTCGTAGCCCACCCCCAGGTTGGCGGTGAACAGGCGCTCGCCATCCATCTTGTAGGCCAGGCGCCCTTCGGCGCCGACGATCAGCTGGTCGTGGTGGGCCGCGTCGACCGACAGGTTGAGCACGCCCGCGCCGTCTTCGCCGTAGCTGTTGGCGCGGATATACGCGTAGTCGGCGCGCAGCACCGGGGCGAAGGTCGTGTTGGCGCCCAGGCTGTAGCTGCGGCCGACGGCCACGCCGGCGTGCGCGGTGTAGGCGCGATAGTTCGAGGTGGCGATGCGGTTCAGGCCGCCGAAGTCGATCAGGCGCCGGCCCGAGTTGTCGGTCTGCCCGCCGCCGACCTGCCAGGTCAGGTCGGTGCGCTCGTCAAAGGCGTGGCGGCCGTAGCCGATCAGGGTGTAGGTCTGCACATTGGCGTTGTTTTGCGCGTCGCCGTGGCTGTTCACCTTCACCTGGCCGAAGGCGAAGGCCGCGCCGATGCGGTCGGACTCGGAGAAGCGCTTGTCGGCGCCAATCGCGATGCCGTAGTTGCGCGCGTCGTAGCCGGCGACGCCTTGATAGGTGCTTTGCTGGGTCATGGTGCCGTAGGGCTTCATCCAGACATCGCGCGAGCCCTGGAAGGAATCGCCGGCCGATACGCCGGTCTCGCCGTCCACGCGCGCCTGCACCACGCGGTTGACGTCGTTCATCGAGTTCAGCGTGATGGTGTTCAGGCCGCCGTTGAACAGCGGCAGGGTCTGGCTGGCGGCGATCGACACCGAATACATGTTCGGCAGGTTGCCGAAGGCGTTGGCGACCACGCCCAGGTCGCCGCTGCCGGTGTTGCGCATCAGCAGCGCATCGAGCGAGTAGCTCGCGCCGACGGCGGCGTTGTTGCCCATCGCATTCACCGAGTAGGCCACCGGCGGGGAGAAGCGGAGGATGGTGGCCAGGTCCTGGGCGATGTTGCTCCAGGCGAGGGTGGAAAGCTGGCTGAAGTCCGTGCCGTTGTTCATGAAGACGAACTGGCCGTTCTGGATCGCCGTGTTGTTCGACAGGGAGCCGTAGCGGTAGGCCCCGCTGGCCTGCACGCCCTGCGTGGACAGGGTGAGGAACAGCACGTAGGTCTTGCCCGGCGTGAGGGAGACGGCGCCGGTGTTGATGGTGACGGCGTTGTACGTGGCCCCGCTGGGCGCGGTTAGCACGCCGGAGGCGTACAGCGCGTTGCCGGTGATGCGGCTGGTGGCGCCGTTCCACTCATAGACGAAGGCCTGGTACTGGGGCGCCGCGCCCGAACTCTGGGAGAGGTAGAAGGTGAAGTTGTTCAGCGAGAACTGCGTGCCGGTCGGCGTGAAGGTCTGGCCGTAGGTGGACGTGTTCGGGTAGCCCCAGCTGCTGATGAAGCTGGTGCCGTTCCACTGCGACGTGGTGTCGATGTTCTGTGCCAGCGCGGGGCCGGCAGCGGCGGCCAGCGCGACGGTCAACGCGGCGGCCAGCGCGAGAGGGCGGAGTTCAAGCATGGGAGTTCCCTGGGTTATTTGCCGCCTCGTCGCCTATGTCTTTTTGGTGCGATGGCAGTCGAGGCTGTCCCGCGTGTCAAACCGCTCCAGCGCGCGTCCTTGCTGGTAGGGCATGCGACCAGTCACGAAGATTGATCGTCGGTTCAAGCAATGTAAGCGCGGGGGCTGGCCATGACAAGACGCGAGCGCCAGCCGTCCGCGCATGCTGCGATGAGTCTAGAAAAGACATCAAGGCCATCTTGTTTTTATTCAGGCGTTCGCTTGCGCGATTGGCCGCTGCTGGCAAGCATTAGGCGGGCTGCAATCATGAAGACTGGACGCGCCCGGATTTTTTATTGAACCTGATGGTTGGCGCGGCTTATTGCGGCGGACGTGCGAATAAACAACAGTGATAGGCAATAGCGGCAAACAGCAGTGGCCTGATGCGAAGAGCGGTGACCGGACAGGTCCCTAGTGGACCGCGACGGTAAAAACGGAAGTGCCTTCCATGCCACCGAAGCCGCATGCGGCATTGCAAATGCTCGCAATAACTACGGCGATTGCCGCGCTATGCGCCTTGCCTGCGACGCCGGATGGTACGTCTCCCGCTCCCGCTTCCATCGTTGCAATCCACTAGAACGGCACCCTCACGTTCACCGACGCCGTCTGGTTGCTGTAGCTCTCGCGCACCTCGAAGTCGTAGCGCAGCGCCACCTGCGCCTTCTTCAATTGTTTGAAGTTCAGGCCCACGCCGCCGCGCAGCAGCCACGGCGAGCGCCGCATGCCCTCGGTGAGGAAGGCCGGGCCGCCGCCGGCATAGGAGGCGGTCACCGAATTGCGCTTGGTTAAGGCGTCGTAGCCCAGGCCCAGGTTGGCGGTGAGGGTGCGGCCCGCATCGAGCTGGTGCGCCAGGCGGCCTTCGGTGGCGATCACCAGTTCGTCCGCGTGGGCGCGGTCCACCGCCAGGTTGAGCGCGCCCGCGCCGTCTTCCCGGTAGGCGTTCGACTGGATATAGCTGTAGTCGGCGCGCAGCGCGGGCGAGAGGGTGGTGTTCGCGCCCAAGGCATAGCTGCGCGAGAGCGCCGCGCCGGCGTGCGCGGTGTAGGCGTGGTACTTCGAGGTGGCGGTACGATTCAGGCCGCCGAAGTCGATCAGGCGGCGGCCGCTGTTGACGGTGAGACCGCCGTCCACCTGCCAGGTGAGGTCGAGGGTGTCGGAAAAGCTGTGGCGGCCGTAGCCGATCAGGCTGTAGCTCTGGATTGACGCGCTGTTGTTCACCCCGCCGTTGCTGTTGACCTGCACCTGGCCGAAGGCGGCGGCGATGCCGACGCGGTCGCTGCCTGACAGGCGCCGGTCGGCTCCGAAAGCCACGCCGTAAGTGCGTGCATCCATGCCGCTGGCGCCCTCGCGCGCCTCCTGCCGCGCGATCGAGCCGTAAGGCTTCATCCAGGCATTGCGGTCGCCCTGGAAGGTGTCGCCGGCGGAGATGCCGGTCTCGCCATCCACGCGCGCCTGGATCACGCGGTTCACGTCGCGCATCGAGTCCAGCGTCGCGCTGTTCATCCCGGAGGTGAACAGCGGCAGGGTCTGGTTCACCGCGCTGGTCAGCGCCTCGGTGCTGTTCAGCTTGCCGAGCGCCGTCACGATGGCGGCCGTGTCCAGCGGATAGCCGCTGGCATTGCCCAGCATCGCATCGAGCGCATCGCCTGCTTTCAGGCCCGGCTTGTTGCCGAGCACGTCCATCGCGTAGTAAAGCGTGGGGCTCATGCGCATCAGCATGGCCAGGTCCTGGCCCACCGTCAACTGGCGCCACGCTTGCGTGCTCAGCAGCGAGAAGTTCAGGTTGTTGTTCTGGAACACGAACTGTCCGCCCGCGTAGGTGGCGTTGGGAACGCCGCCAAAAGCGTAGGCCCCGCCCGCCTGCGGGGTGACGGTGACGCCGGCGAGGGTGACGAAGAAAACATACTGCCTGCCGGCGATCAGGCGGATGCCGCCGGTGTCGATGGTGACTGGGGTCTGGGCGGCGTTCGAATGCATCGTGTTCACCGCCGAGGTGAACAGGGCCGGGCCGATGATGCGCCGGCTGCCGGCGTCCCACTCATAGACGTAGGCCTGGTATTGCAAGGCGGGATTGCCGATACTCACCTGGGTGTAGAAGGTGAAGCTGTTCAGCGCGGCGGAGGAGCCAGTGGCCGTGAAGGTCTGGCCGTAGGTCGAGGTGATGGTCGGGCCCCAATCGGTGATGTTGCTGGCGCCGTTCCATTGCGGGACGGTGTCGATGTTGCTCTGCGCGCATGCGGGCGCCGCGCCCAGCGCTGCAAGCAGCGCGGCGAACCAGTGTTGGCGTTTCATGTTTCCCCTCAAGCCCCTTTCAGGGCCGCCCCAAGTTGTTTTGCGTTGATGAATCGGGCATTGGCGTTGCCGCTAAATCCCGCGCTACAACAATCCAAGGGTGGAGCGCACCGGGCGCCGATCACGCGCGGTGCCTGGGCGTCCTGGCAGACGGCCCGGCGACCGGCCCTCCGGTCGCGGCATGCCAGTGCCACGATCGTGGGGACCGGTGAGCCATGCGGCGCATGGCTATCCCATCCCTGCTCACAAGCCCCAGCACGTTCGTATTCGGCTGCGCCGGCCGGCAAGACACCGGCAGCGCGGACGCTGGTGGCCCGAGTGAATAAAATAATATCCATTCCCTGATGCGCGCTCAAGGGAATATTTCACATTTCGGGACAAAAGGTGCGCAGCATCTTCCACGCACCGCCGCGCGTGCTCCCGGCATTGCATTCAATGCAATGCGCGCACATGCCGCGCACCGGGGCTGGGTGCGCGGCACGTGTGCAACCCATATCGCGCAGGCATGTTACGGAGGGGCGAGATCCATACTTAAGTATGGATCGCGGCCTTGCCTGCCCAGAGGGAAGGGGCGCGCGCCTTCAGGAAAAAGCGGGGAAAAAGCGGCGCGAAGCGGGGGGAAACCGCCGCCGGGCGCGGCAGGGCGCGCCGCAAGGCGGAGGCGCTATTCGAAGACGATCTTCTTGTCGCGGATCACGCGGCCCCATTTCGCCAGATCGGAAGTGATGCGCGCCGCCAGGTCGGCCGGGGTGCCCGGCATGGTGTCGTAGCCGATGCGCTTGATCTGCTCCTGCACTTCGGGGTTCGCCAGGGCGGTGCCGAGCGCCTTGTTGGCCGTCGCTACGATGTTCGCCGGCAGCCCCGGCGGGCCGACCAGCGCGAACCACACGGAAGCCTCGTAGCCGGGCAGGCCCTGCTCGGCGAAGGTAGGAATGTTCGGCACCGCGCCGGCGCGCTTCTCGCTGGTCACCCCTAACGGCTTCATCTTGCCCGTCGCCACATGCGGCACCGCCGTGCCCATCGAGGAAAACAGCAGCGGGATCTGCCCGCCCATCAGCTCGACCGCCGCCTGGCTGCCGCCCTTGTAGGGCACGTGGACCAGCTCGATGCCGGTCATCGACTGCAACAGCTCGGCGGCCAGGTGGCCGGCGCCGCCCACCCCCGAAGTGCCGTAGCTGTAGAAGCCCGGCTTGGCGCGGGCCAGCTTGACCAGTTCCTGCACGTTCGAGGCCGGCACGCTGGGGTGCACCACCAGCAGGGTGCCGCCGCCGCAGGCCAGGCCGATCGGCGTGATGTCCTTCTGCGGATCGTAAGGCAGCTTCTTGCCGTTCGGCAGGATGGTCAGGGGCCCGGAGTCCGACAGGTGCAGGGTGTAGCCGTCCGCCGGCGCCTTGGCAGTGAGATCGACCGCGATGGTCGCGCCCGCGCCGGGGCGGTAGTCGACGATCATCGGCTGGCCCAGCACCGCCTCCATCTTCGGCTGCAGCGGCCGCAGCGAGCCGTCCGCCGAACCGCCCGAAGGGTAGCCCAGGATCATGCGGATCGGCTTGTCCGGCCACTTGCCCTGCGCGTGCGCGCTGTTGAAGGCGGCGGTGAGCGCGGTGGCGAGCGTGGTGGAGAAAGGCAGGGCAAGCGCGGCGCCGAGCAGGCGGCGGCGCTCCCGCACGGTGTCGTGCACGGTCATGGGTTTGTCTCCGGTGATTGTTATGTGCGCCTATGATAGCCGCAGCCCCGCGCGCGGTGAGGCGGCGCGCGTGCAGGGGGCGCATAAGCGGGGTGGGGTAATGCCGGGCTGGAGCGAGATGCGTACGTCAGCGCACGCGCATTTCGACAAGCTCAATGCGAACGGGTGAAGAGTGCATGGAGCCGAGGGATGCGCGGCGCGGGACGGCGTGCCGCACCCCGTGCATCCGAACTGCCCCTCCACCGTTCGTCCCGAGCCTGTCGAAGGACACGCGTGCACCGCCCAAGCTACGGCACGCGCTTTCGGCAAACGCAATTCGAACCGATAAGAAGGTGCGGGGGACCGCGCTCGAAGAACACCGCACACCCGCGTAATGCACGCAAGCGGGGCAAGCCCCAAACTATTTTCACCTCAAGCAATCGCCCTGCCCGCGCGCAGCGCGCCCCCGCGCGAAACTTCCACCTTCACATCAGTCTAAATGTTCACGCACGCATCACGCGCACGGGCGCACCATCACGCGCGCATTTGCCTGCGGGTCAGTCTCTCTCCTACTTTCTCCTACATCGGCACCACAAGACCCGGCAGGCCAGGCGCATTCCTTCAGCCAACCAGACGGTACGCGGGCCAGCAGGCATGGCGGCCGCATCAGCCAACAAGGATACGACCCCATGGAAACACCAAGCGATATCAAGCTGACCCGGCGCGAGCTGCTGCTCGCCGGCGCCGCCTCGGCGACGGCCACCGCCATCCCCGCCGTGGCCGAGGCGCAAGGCAATGCGCCGCCGAACAACCCGCCCGCCGCCGCGCCCCCGGTGAACTCGAAGGTCTCGCTGACCGTCAACGGCCGGCGCGTCGATCTCGACCTCGACACCCGCACCACCCTGCTCGATGCGCTGCGCGAGCACCTGCACCTGACCGGCACCAAGAAGGGCTGTGATCACGGCCAGTGCGGCGCCTGCACGGTGCTGCTTGACGGCCGCCGCATCAACTCCTGCCTGACGCTTGCGGTGATGCACGAAGGCTCGGCCGTTACCACCATCGAAGGCCTGGGCAACAAGGACAAGCTGCACCCGATGCAGGCCGCGTTTGTGAAGCACGACGGCTACCAGTGCGGCTACTGTACGCCGGGGCAGGTCTGCTCGGCCGTCGCGGTGCTCGAGGAAATCAAACAGGGCATCCCCAGCCACGTGAGCGCCAGCCTCACCGAGCGCCCGCGCGTGACGGTGGACGAAATCCGCGAGCGCATGAGCGGCAACATCTGCCGCTGCGGCGCCTACTCCAACATCATCGAGGCGATCACCGAGGTCGCGGGGAGGCCGGCATGAGAGCCTTCACTTTTGAGAAGGCGCGCTCGCCCGCCGAGGCCGCCGCCGCTGCTGCGCGCACCTCCGGCGCGCGCTTCATCGCCGGCGGCACCAACCTGCTCGACCTGATGAAGCTGGAGATCGAGACGCCGGCGCACCTGATCGACGTCAACGGCCTGGCGCTGGACAAGATCGAGCCCACCTCCGACGGCGGCCTGCGCGTCGGCGCCCTGGTGCGCAACACCGACCTGGCGGCCGATGAGCGCGTGCGCCGCGACTACGGCGTGCTCTCGCGCGCCCTCCTCGCCGGCGCCTCCGCGCAACTGCGCAACAAGGCCACCACCGCCGGCAACCTGTTGCAGCGCACCCGCTGCCCCTATTTCTACGACACCAACCAGCCCTGCAACAAGCGCGTGCCCGGCAGCGGCTGCAGCGCGATGGGCGGCTATTCGCGCCAGCACGCGGTGGTGGGTTCGAGCAGCGCCTGCATCGCCACCCACCCCAGCGACATGGCGGTGGCCATGCGCGTGCTCGATGCGAAAGTGGAAACGGTGCGGCCGGACGGCGCCGCGCGCGTCATTCCGATCGCCGATTTCTACCGCCTGCCCGGCAACACGCCGCACATCGAGAACGCGCTCGCGCCCGGCGAGCTGATCACCGCCGTCGCCTTGCCCAGGCCGCTCGGCGGCACCCACGTCTACCGCAAGGTGCGCGACCGCGCCTCCTATGCCTTCGCACTGGTCTCGGTGGCCGCGGTGCTGCAGCCGGACGGCAGCGGCCGCGTTGCGCTCGGCGGCGTGGCGCACCGGCCCTGGCGTGTCGAGGCGGCGGAGCAGCAGATGCCGCGCGGCGCGGGCGCGGTGAGCGAGCAGTTGCTCGCCGGCGCGCGGCCGACGGCGGAGAACGCCTTCAAGATTCCCCTGGTGCAACGCACCCTCGCCAGCGTGCTGGCCGAAGCGAAGAGAGGCTGACGCCATGAAATTCGACACCCCCGCCAGGACCAACCCGATCGACCGCCTGAAAGTCATCGGCCGCCCGACCGACCGCATCGACGGTCCCCTCAAGACCACCGGCACCGCGCCCTACGCCTACGAGCGCCACGATGTCGCGGCGAATGCCGCCTACGGCTACGTGCTCGGCGCGGCGATCGCCAAGGGCCGCATTGCCTCGATGGACACGCGAGCGGCCGAGCGCGCCCCCGGCGTGCTCGCCGTAGTTACCGCCGCCAATGCCGGCAAGCTCGACAAGGGCAAGATGAACACCGCGCGCCTGCTCGCCGGCCCGCAGGTGCAGCACTACCACCAGGCCGTCGCCCTGGTGGTGGCGCAGACCTTCGAGCAGGCGCGCGCCGCCGCGCAACTGGTGCGCGTGCGCTACACCCCGGCCAAGGGCGCCTACGACCTGGCCGCCGCCAAGGCCGGCGCGGCCAGGCCGAAGAAGGAAGAAGGCCCGGGCGGCGCCGACCCCGACACCAGCGTCGGCGATTTCGCCACCGCCTTCTCTTCCGCGCCGATGCAGCTCGATGCCACCTACACCACGCCCGACCAGTCGCACGCGATGATGGAGCCGCACGCCTCGATTGCCGCCTGGGAAGGCGACAAGCTCACCGTGTGGACCGCCAACCAGATGATCGACTGGGGCCGCGGCGACGTCGCCAAGACCCTCGGCATCCCGAAGGAGAACGTGCGCATCGACTCGCCCTACATCGGCGGCGGCTTCGGCGGCAAGCTGTTCGTGCGCGCCGAGGCGCTGCTTGCCGCCCTCGGCGCGCGTGCGGCGAAGCGCCCGGTGAAGGTCGCGCTCACCCGCCCGATGATGTTCAACAACACCACGCACCGGCCGGCGACGATCCAGCGCATCCGCATCGGCGCCGACCGCGAGGGCAGGATCACCGCGATCGGCCACGAGAGCTGGTCGGGCGACCTGGAGGGCGGCAAGCCCGAGACCGCGGTGATGCAGACGCGCCTGCTCTACGCCGGCGCCAACCGCATGACGGCGATGCGCCTGGCCGTGCTCGACCTGCCCGAGGGCAACGCGATGCGCGCTCCCGGCGAGGCGCCGGGGCTGATGGCCCTGGAGATCGCGATGGACGAGGCGGCCGAGAAACTCGGCCTGGACCCGGTGAATTTCCGCATCATCAACGACACCCAGGTCGACCCGGAAAAGCCCGAACGCCCGTTCTCGCAGCGCCGGCTCACCGAATGCCTGCGCGGCGGCGCCGAGCGCTTCGGCTGGAGCCGCCGCAACGCGCAGCCGGGGCGCCGCGAGGGCCGCTGGCTGATCGGCATGGGCGTGGCCGCCGCCTTCCGCAACAACCTGGTGATGAAGTCCGGCGCGCGTGTGCGCCTGGATCGCAACGGCGTCGTGACGGTGGAAACCGACATGACCGATATCGGCACCGGCACCTACACCATCATCGCGCAGACCGCCGCCGAGATGATGGGGGTGCCGCTCGCCAAGGTGCGGGTGCGCCTGGGCGACTCGGCCTTTCCCGTGTCGGCCGGGTCCGGCGGGCAGTGGGGCGCCAACAGTTCCACCGCCGGGGTCTACGCCGCCTGCGTCAAGCTGCGCGAGGCGGCGGCGCAAAAGCTCGGCCTGCCGGCCGACCAGGCGGTGTTCGAGGGCGGCCTGGTCAACGTCGGCGACCGCGGCGCGCCCCTGGTGCAGGCAGCCGCCGGCGGCGAGCTGGTGGCGGAAGACGCGATGGAGTACGGCGACCTCGCCAAGAAATTCCAGCAGTCCACTTTCGGCGCGCACTTCGTGGAAGTCGGCGTCGATGCCGCCACCGGCGAGGTGCGCGTGCGGCGCATGCTCGCGGTATGCGCGGCCGGGCGCATCCTCAACCCGAAGTCGGCGCGCAGCCAGGTGATCGGCGCGATGACCATGGGCGTGGGCGCGGCGCTGATGGAACACTTGGCGATCGACAAGCGCGGCGGCTTTTTTGTGAACCACGACCTGGCCGGGTACGAGGTGCCGGTGCACGCCGATATCCCGCATCAGGAGGTGGTGTTCCTGGAGGAGACCGACCCGGTCTCCTCGCCGATGAAGGCCAAGGGCGTGGGCGAGCTGGGCATCTGCGGCGTCGGCGCGGCGGTGGCCAACGCGATCTACAACGCCACCGGGGTGCGGGTGCGCGATTACCCGATCACCCTGGACAAGCTGATCGCCAGGATGCCCGCGTTCGCTTGAGGCGCGCAAAGGCGACCGGCGCGGCCGATGCGTTGCCGCGCCGGCACCCTCGGCATGCTCCGGTTCAGAGAACCGCGATCAGCACCGCCGCGATCAGCGCCAGCACGATGGCGCTGGCGACGAACAGGCGTTCCGGGCTCTTGCGGATGCGCCGCGTGGTGCCGGCGATGGTCGCCTCCTGCGCGGCGGGCGCGGCGCCGGGCGCTTTCAGTTTCATCAGGGTGGCGCTGGCGTCGAAGCGCGGCGAGACGGCGTAGCGCGGGTCGGCGCCCGCAGGTGCGGCGCCGACGCGTGGGGCGCTTGGCGCGGCACCGGCACGCGGGGTGCCCGGCCCGGCACCCGGGCGGGGCGCGGCCTGGGTGGCGGCGCCCGCCGGTGCGGCGCCGGCACGTGGAACGTTTGGCGTGGCGCCGAAGGCGCGGCCCGCGTCCATCCGCGCCAGCGGCACGGTGTTGATCAGCGCCGGGTCGGTGGCCGAGGTTTCGCTCAGGGGCTGGGTGTCGGCGAAGGCCTGCGGCTGGGTGGCGGCGAAGGCGTTGCCGTCCAGCCTTTGCGTTTTCTCGCTGTCGCTCGCGGGCGCCTGGGGCGCCTCGGCGGGCAGCGCCTCGCGGCAGGCGCGCAGGTCGGCGGCCAGTTCGCGCGCGTCCTGGTAGCGGTCGTCGACCTTTTTCGCCAGCGCCTTGGCGATGATCAGGTCGAGCATGCGCGGCAGGCGCGGGTCGGCGCGCGAAGGCGGCAGCGGCTCGGCGCCGGTGATCGCGTGCATCAGCGCCGGCAGGTCGGGGCCGTTGAAGGGGGCGACACCCACGATCATTTCGTAGATCACCACGCCGAGCGAAAAGATGTCGGAGCGGTGGTCCAGCTCCTTGCCGACGATCTGCTCCGGCGACATGTACTTGGGCGAACCGAGCAGCATGCCGGTGGCGGTCTTCACGTCGGAGGTGCGCAGGCGCGCGATGCCGAAGTCCATGATCTTGGCGTGGTCGCCGCGCAGCACCATCACATTGCCCGGCTTGATGTCGCGGTGGATCACGCCGCGCTCGTGCGCCGCAGCGATCCCCTCGGCCACCTGCGCGGCGATGTTCAGGGCGCGCGGCAGGGTGAGCTGGCCGTTGATGATCAGCGAGCGCAGCTCCACGCCCTCGATCAGCTCCATCGCCATGAAGGCCATGTCGCCTTCGCGGCCGATGTCGTAGATGGTGATGATGTTGGGGTGGTTCAGGCTGCCGGCGGCCTTGGCTTCCTGGTAGAAGCGCGGCTCGTACTCGGCGCGCTCCCGTGGGTCGGCCGACATGAGGATGGTCTTGATCGCGACCTTGCGCGACAGCATCGGGTCCTCGGCGCCGTAGACCACGCCCATGGCGCCACGGCCAAGCTCGCCCTCGATACGGTAGCGCCCGATCTGGGCCGGCGAGGTGCTCATGGCGCCATCCCGAGCCGCGCGCCGAGGCCGGGCCGCCCGAGGACGCGGCGGTGGCCGATGTTCCCGATCTGGAGCAAATGTGCCTTCATGATGCAGCGAGTATAGGAGTGCTCAGGGTCATGATCTGGTAAGTGGGCCGACGAACGGTCGCCGCGCGCGGATCAGATGCCCAGCTTGCGGCGCATTTTCGCCACCGCGTTGTTCACCTTGTCGGTCGCCGAGGGTTCGGCGACGCGCTGGGGGCTGCGCTCGACGCGCCTTGGCTGGCCGCTGCCGAAGCGGTGCGTGAGGGTGATTTTCTCGCCGGGCGCCACGTTGATCTCGGTCTCCAGCGGCGGCAGGTTGCCGCTGCGCACGCTGATCATGTGCTTGCCGGCCTTGATCTCGAATTCGGTGAGCGGCGGGGTCTTGCCCTTGAGCACGCCGTCCACGCTGACTTCGCCGTTCGGCTTGATGTCGAGGCTCACCACGGCCATTGCCTCGGGGGCCGGCGGCGGGGCGGACGGCTGGGAGAACGGCGGGGCGGGCGGCTCTTCGTTGAGCAGCATGCGCGCGCCCACCCCGGCGCCGAGAATGGCGAGCACCGCGACGGCCCCGCCCGCGTACAGGCGCAGGCGGCGGCGCCGCGCGGTGGCGGTGTCGACGGCGTACAGTTCGTGCGAGCGCACCCGCGCGTCGGTGAACACGCCGGCGGGCGCGAGCCGGTCGGCTTCGCCCGGCGCCGACGCCTCGAGGGCGTCGCGGAACGAGCGCGCGGCCAGCCAGCGCTCGGGGGTGGCGAATTCGGCGGTGGTGGCGGCGGCCTGCAGGCCGTCGCCGATCAGTTCGAACCCGTTCGCATGCTCGTCGATCTTCACCGGGCCGTGGTTGAGGCCGATGCACAGCGACAGCTCGGGCGCGCGCGCGTGCAGCCGCTCGGCCACCCGCATGGCGCCGGCCGGATCGTCCGGCACCACGATGGCGGCGCCACCCGGCACGTCGAGCACCAGGCAGCCGTCGGCCGGCAGCGCGGCCACCACGCTCTCGATCAGCGCATGCAGCGCGCCCGCCAGCTCGGCCTGCTCGCGCACCGGCTTTTTCGTGAAGTCGCGCATGCGCACGAACACGATGCAGGCAAGGCGCGGCGCGGCGTTCATTTGGGCCAATGTTTCCCCTGAAGTCTGACGGTGATCTATTTGTATTGCCCGTGGCCGGCGCGGCGCCGGAAAGGGATGGCATGCATTGTAAGGGTTCGCGCGCCAGGCGGGTTTGCCTGCCGGCGAGCGCGCCTTCGCACGGCTTCGGTAGCTGCGCGGCCCGTTGGCGACACGCGCCGGAAATCGGACGCCTGCACGCGCTCTGTCCGCCTGTCCGGGCGCCGCGCCCGCGCCTTGTTTCAACCCCGGCCTGCGCGCCGCCCCGGTAGCGCAAGCCTCGCGGCGTGTTGCCCAGGTGCCCCGCTTAGCCGGGGCGGTTGGCCTTGAGAAAGTCGATCAGGCAGCGCAGCTTGGCCGGCATCTGGCGCCGGCTTGGGTAATAGATGTGGAAGGGGGAGAGCGTCGGGCAGCAATCCTCCAGCACGCTTTTCAAGCGCCCCGAGGCGAGGGAGGGCGTGGCCGAGCGCTCTATCACATAGGCCAGGCCGAAGCCCTCCAGCGCCGTCTCCACCAGCGCATTGGTGTCGTTGACGGTGAGCGGCCCCTGCACCTCGACTTCGACCAGCCGCCGGCCGCGCAGCAGTTCCCAGCGGTACAGCGCGCCGCTGCCGAGAAAGCGGAAGCGGATGCAGTCGTGCAGCCTCAAGTCTTCCAGGGTCTTCGGCACGCCCTTGCGCTTGAGGTACTTCGGCGCACCCACCACCGCCATGCGCAGCGGCGCCGACAGCGGCGTGCTCACCATGTCGCGCGCCACCGAGTCGCCCATCCGGATGCCGGCGTCGAAACCGCCCTCGATGATGTTGGAAAAGCCGTCGTCGAAATACAGCTCGACGCGGATCTCGGGATAGGCGGCGAGAAAGGCACCCAGCAGCGGCTGCACCAGCGCGCCGTAGGCCACGCGCGGCAGGTTGATGCGCAGCAGGCCGCCGGGCCGCTCGCGCCAGGCCTGCAACAGCTCGGTCGCCTCCAGCAGCTCGCCGGTCGCCGGCCCCACGCGCGCCAGGAACTGCTCCCCCGCCTCGGTCAGCCCGACGCTGCGCGTGGTGCGGTTGAACAGGCGCACCTGCAGGCGCTCCTCGAGCGCGCGCACCGCCTGGCTGACGGCGGGCGGGGTGACCTCGAGCGCGGCGGCCGCGGCGGTGAAGCTTTTCGCCCGCGCCACCGCGGTGAAGGCGACGAGGCCATCGAGCTGGTCGAGTTTCATGGAGGAGATGAGGATGGGGGGAACGGGAGCATCGACAGGGGCGGGGCGGAGGATTTCAGAAGGGGCGCTCGCGCCGCGCGGCGGCGCGCTCTTCGGGGCTGATCTTCTTGTCGACCGCCGCTACCATGCGGGGCCATTGCTCCTGCCTGAATTTATCGTGGCCGAAGCGCTCGGCCGGCACCGCGGCCAGCACCTCCAAGCCGTAGGCACGCGCGGCCTGGATCGCCGTCGAATGCGCAGCCATCCTGCCGATCGCGGTGGCGGCGTTGCGCGCCTGCTTTTCATCGTCCCGTGCCAGCATGTCCTGGATATAGGCTTGGCACACGAGAATGGCAAGTTCGGCTTGCCGGACCCCGACCGCGTTGCGCTTTTCCTCCAGCTGGCGCAGATTTTCCAGGCGACTGAGCAGCAGGTCCACCGGTTCGATCACCTTGAAGCTCACGCCCGCCGGCTGCTTGAGCGTGAACTCGATGGCATTGCGGCGCACGCGATCCGCATCGACGCCCACCACCCGGTGGATCACGTCCAAGCCGAAATAGGAGCGCGCTCCGGCCCGCGCCCGCACCTGGCCGACCAGCGCGGTGATCGCCCGGCGCGGCGGCAGAATGGCCTCGCCGCGCAGCGCTTGGGCAAAGCGCTCGACGTCGCCGAGCGCGCCGAGAAAATCGATGTCGCCGCTGATGTAGGCGCGCGGCGCGGGAATGGTATGCATGGGCACGTCCAGGCGCGCCACCCACCAGGCCAGCGCCTGGCTGCCGAGCAGCACCGCGTCCCGCGCGACGCCCAGCGCCTTGAGCACCGTGGCCGGCGCAACCGGCACCTCGCCGGCCGCGTCGTCTTCAGTACTTGATGCGTTCATTCGGCTTCATCCTCGCGGACTGGGCCAGCTCGCGATGCTTGAGGAAAACCGATTTCCTGCCCAGGTCCGGCGAGGCGTGGTCCGCATGCTGGCGCGCGCGCTTTTTCGCCCACAGTGCGTCGTCCGCGATCGGCGCGGCGGACCCGGCGGCCGCGCGGAACAGCTGGCGCAGGCCGCGGAACAGCGCGTGCATCGGGTCCAGCGCGTAGCGCGGGCGTTCGGCCGTACCGCCGATTTGCACCAGGCCGGCCTCGACCAGATGGCGCAGCTCGTATTGCGCGGCGGTCGGGCTGAGCGCGGCTCGCCGCGCGATCTCGCGCAGATGCAGGTCGGCCTCGCCGGACGCGTTCGCGCGAAGGGCAAACAGCACCGCGAGCACCTGCGCCCGGCCGCGTCCGAAGAGAGCCTGGAGAGTTTGTGCTGTTTGTGCTCGCATTTGCGTCTGCGCGGCTGCTTCCATGCCGGAAAACGTACCATAAAATATGACGAAATGTCAATTTTTATATGACATTTACAAGAGCGCCGCAGGTCTTTTTACTGACGTGGCGTACTGGTCGCAGGCCACGAGTCAATTAAAAAGATTTGCTTAACAAGACATGAAGATTATGCGCCTTTATCCGCATACAAAGGAGGCGCAAGATTCACCCATCGCATTTATCACCAACCCCTGGAAGGAGCGCAACATGAACAACACTTACTTCACCCTGGGCCGCACCGGCCTGCGCGTTTCCCGCCTGGCGCTGGGCACCATGACCTTCGGCACCGAATGGGGTTGGGGTGCCACGAAGGAAGAAGCGTCGCGCATGTTCGACGCCTACCTCAATGCCGGCGGCAATTTCATCGACACCGCCGACCTGTACACCAACGGCACCAGCGAAGCCTGGCTGGGCGACTTCATCGAAGCGCGCGGCGCGCGCGACCAGGTGGTGATCGCCAGCAAGTTCAGCTACAGCGCGCAGCCGGGCAACCCGAACGCCGGCGGCAACGGGCGCAAGAACATCCTGCGCGCGGTGGAAGGATCGCTCAAGCGCCTGAAGACCGACTATCTCGACCTCTACCTGTTGCACACCTGGGACCAGATCACCCCGGTCGAGGAAGTGATGCGCACTTTCGACGACCTGGTGCGCAGCGGCAAGGTGCGCCACGTCGGCCTCTCCGACGTGCCGGCCTGGTACGCGGCGCGCGCCGCCACCCTGGCGCAACTGCGCGGCTACGAGCCGGTCAGCGCGCTGCAGCTTGAATACTCCCTGGCCGAGCGCAACATCGAGAACGAGTTCGTGGGCTTGGGCAGCGAAGTCGGCGCCGGCATCATGGTGTGGAGCCCACTGGCCAGCGGCCTGCTCTCGGGTAAATACAAAGCCGATAAGGCCGACAATACGGGCAAGGCCAGTGTGAAGGACGGGCAGGGCCGCCTGGCCGCGATGGCCGGCAGCAGCAACCCGGGCTTTCAAAAGTTCAACGAGCGCAACTGGGCCATCGTCGCGGAACTGGAGCAGGTGGCGAAAGAAGCGGGCCGCCCGATGGCGCAAGTGGCGGTGAACTGGGTGGCGCAGCGCCCCGGCATCGCCTCGGTGATCATCGGCGCGACGCGCATGGAGCAACTGAAAGACAACCTGGCCGCGCTCGACTTCACCCTCGCGCCCGAACTGGTCGCGCGCCTCGACAGCGTCAGTGCCCCGGCGCGCCCCTTCCCCTACAGCTTCTTCGGCAACGAGATCCAGGCCATGCTGAACGGCGGGGCCAGCGTCGGCGACAAGCCGGCGGGGTATGCGCGCCACGTGATGGTGGGCGGGGCGGGCGCGGGCGTGACGAACTGAGCAGGTGCCTTTTTTGATACACCCCTTCCACCGTTCGTCCTGAGCCTGTTGAAATGCGCGTGTGCTGATTGCGTCACTCCGCGCTTCGTCCCCTTCGGCAAGCGCAGGACAAACGGTGGTGGCGGCGGGGCCGCAAATCACCCGCCATCATCCCCACCATTGCCTCCCCGCCCTCGCAACGCCCCGGAGTTTTATGCAAATACCCCTGTCGCCCGCGCAGTTGAAACCGCCCTGCCCGCAAGCGTAGAATGCTGCTTTGCAACAAGCGGTCCGGTGCGCGCTTGCGCCTTTCACTCGGCGCCCACCCAGAACAAGACCGCGACACCACGACCCTCATGTCCTCGCCAGTCCCTGCTTCCTCCCCCGCCGCCGCGCTCTCGCAATGGCTGCACACGCCCTGGGCCGGCCTGATCGGCGGCATGTTCGCCGTGCTCGGCTGGTCCGCCTACTCGGTGGCCGGCAAGCAGGCGCTCAACGCGGGCTTCTCGGTCGGCGAGCTCTCCTCGCTGCGCTATCTGGTGCCCGCGCTGATCTTCATCCCCTTCTACCCGATGCTGTGGCGCTCGCTCAAAAGCATCGGCCTGCCGCGCCTGTTGTTCATGGCCCTGCTCGCCGGCCCGCTGTACGGCTGGGCCATCATGAAGGGCCTGTCGCTCGCCCCGATCGCCGACGCCGTGGTGATCGGCCCGGTGATGGTGCTCGCCACCACCGTCACCCTTTCATGGCGCCTGGACGGCGTGCTGCCCACGCCGCGCCAATGCGCCGGCGGCGCGCTGCTGGTGGTCGGGCTGATCCTGCTCTCGCAGAACGCGAGCGGCGGCGACGACGAGATGCCGCTGCGCTGGCTCGGCGACCTGGCCTTCGCCGCCTCGGGCGCTTCGTGGGGCCTGTTCACCATGCTGCTGCGCCGCTGGGGCCTGCCGCCGCTCACCGCCACCGCCGGGGTCGCCGGCCTCTCGCTGATCGCGCTCACGCCCTTCGCGGTGTACGGCCTGGCGATGCAGTCGCACACCCATACGCTGGCGCAATGGGGCTTCCAGATGTTCGCGCAAGGCGTGGTCGGCGGGCTGATCGCGCTGGTCTGCTACGTCACGGCGGTACGCGCCCTCGGCCCCGTGCGCGCCGCCTACTTCCCGGCGTTCGTGCCCGGCGTCACCATGGTGATGGCGGCGGCCACCGGCATCGAGCGCCTCGGCCTGATCGCCGCTGTCGGCGTGGTGGTGCTGACTACCGGGATGTTGGTCGCCCAGAGCGGAGTAGCCGCGCCCTCGAGGTCGTGACGCAGCGGGGCGGCAGCGCCTTCGACCTCGTGACATAGCGGGGCGGCGGCGCCGCGGAGTTCGTGGAACCGATGGCGAGGGCGGGCCTTATCGCCAGTACTTTGGGCGGCGCCGATGATGCGCGATGGCAATGATGGTGACGGCTTTGTCGCTCAGCGTGTAGATCACTGAATACGGAAAGCGCTTCAGCATGCGTTTTCGGTTGCCTTGGTCATCGGCCGCCGGATGAATCGTGGTTGCGGCGAGATTGTCGATCGCTGCGCGCACGGTGGCGCGAAATGATTCGGCTGCCGCGCGATTGCGCTCCTGATACCAAAGGAATGCGCCGCGCAAGTCTTTCCTCGCGTCAGAGGCGAAGATTACCGCTTTGACGCTCACAAAGCGTCAAGTTCGGCGCGAACCTGGGGCCAGGGGATGCCTTTGTCGGTACCGTTGCGCAGCATCTCCTTGCGCACCCGAATTTCCTCGGCCCAAGCCTGGGAAACGACCGCTTCATCCTCGCCGTCCAGGCTGTCGAGAAGCGCAAGCGCAAGGGCAGACCTCTCCTGCGGTTCGAGGGTCAGCGCTTCGTCGAGCAAATGTTCGGCTCTCGCATTCATGAAATTGATTCTAGCAGTTTGGCGGTGAGAGCGAACAGCGGACCGCGTGAACCGGCTGCGCCAATGCCAACGGGCCGCTCACGCGGCCCGCTGCATTTGAGGTCAGACTTTTTTTCTTTCGCGGTGGTCCGGTTACCGGGGCACCGCCTGCTTCACGATTTCGCGGAAGGCGCCGGCGCGTTCGTGCCGTTCTTCGCCTTCAGGTCGCGGATCAGCCCGTCCACGCCGCCTTGCGCGATGGCCGCGTTGAACTGGCTCTTGTAGAGTTCGACCAGGCGCGCGTTGTAGACCGACAGGTCGACCAGCTTCCAGCCGCCGTCCTGCTTTTCCATGTAGTAGTCGATCGGGATCGGGTCGCGGCCCGGGCCGACCACGGTGGAGCGCACCACGGCGGTATCGCCGGAGACGCGGGTGGGCTTGTACTCGATCTTGGTGTCGGGCTTGTAGTTGGTGAAGGCGCCGGAGTAGGTGTTGATCAGCAGGGTCTTGAACTCGGCGATCAGCGCCTGCTTCTGCTCGGCCGATGCCTTGCTCCAGTTCGGGCCGACGGCGCGCTGGGTCATGGTCTGCGGGTCGACGAAGGGGACGATCTTGTTGTCCACCAGCTGTGTGATGCGCGCGCGGTCGCCGGACTGCACGCTCTTGTCGGCATTGATCGCGGCAGTGACGCCCTCGACCGCCCTCTTGACGGTGGCGTCGGCGCTGTCGGCGGCTTGCGGAGTGGCGGGCGTGGTTACGGCAGCGGCGGGCGCGGCAGGGGCCGATTGGGCCTGCGCGTTCTGCGCATTCGCATCGTGCATGGTGGCCAGCACCGGCGCCATCAGCACGGCGGCGGCGATCAGGGAAAGGCGGAAACCTTGTTTCATGTGAAGCCTCGCTTTCAGCGTTTTTTGCGTTCCGTCCCGGCGCATGTTCCATGTCGCCGAAACCGGGATTGCGTGCCCGATGATCTTGCGCCTGCCGGTGACGCCGGTCTGTCCGGGCCTGTCCTACAGAAAAATGCAGGCAAATGCGGAGTGGATCGCGGGTACGCTTTCCTGAGCAAATAACGGGGCAGCGGGGCCGGGTGTTGACTTGGGCGGTGGCGGCTTTGTATCCATATGTTGCTACGCAAGGAATGATCTGGATGAGATCACCAATCAGTCTGGCCACGGCCTGACGCTGGACGAGCTGACCGTCCCTGACCATCCCTCCATACGAAATGTTCGACAGCGCCGGCTTGGTCGCGATGCGCGACGGGCGCGGCTTGTTCACGCCGACGCTCGATGAACTGGAGGCCGCGCTGGCGCAGGAGGACACTGGCTTGCACCACGACATCACCTACTACGGCATGACCAGCGTCGCGCTGGAGGAGTATCGCGAACTGCGCCTCCTCTACGGCGGGTAGCGGCGCTGAGGCAGGCCGGGCGCACCCGCGCCCAGCGCCTAGCTTGCGTCACGGACGCCACCCGGCGCGATGCATTGCCTTACTGCCAATACCCGCCGCTGAACCGGAAGGTCGCGCCGATCCGTGCCCAGTGGGGGTGCACGTACACCATCCCCGCGCGGTGCGCCTCCCAGTGGCCGCCTTCCCACGCGAAGCCCGCGCCGCTCAGGCGCCAGTGGCCGGCGACCCAGAAATGGTCGGGCGAGGGCGGCGGGGGCATCTGCTCGACGCGCGGCAGCGGCGGCGGGGTGCGGATGACGACTTCGGCGTAGCCGGCTGGCGGGCGCATCGGCACCCAGCGCTCGGGGATGAAGACCCAGCGGCCGCCTTGGTTTTCCCAGTGCGCGCGCTCCAGCGCTTCGGTGGGACGTGCTTGCGCCCAGTGGCCGCCGGCCCATACGTACTCGCGGCCGTCCCAGTTCCAGTGGCCGTGCACCCAGTAGGCATCAAAAGCCGGCGGGGGCGGTGCGTATTCGACGCGCAGCGGCGGAGGCGGCGGCTGCATGATCACCACCTGCGGCGGGGGCGGCGGGCGACGCGGCGGCGGCGGCGCGGCGCAGGCGGCAAGCAGCAGGGCGCAAACGATCACGGCGATGGCGCCGGGCGCGCGGCGCGAAACGGCGGAGCGCGCCGGATGCACGGGATGCGCGCCGTCCGGGGAGCCTTCGCGGGAGTGGGGCAATGAAGGTCGCATGTCTTTCCTCTTCCTATAGGTTGGCGTGGTCCGGCCTTTGTCGCGCCGGTTCGCGCGGCCGCCGTGTAGCGAACAACGGGGTCGAGTTTGCCGTTGTTGACCGGCCGCGTGGAGGCACTTTGTATCGAACTGTTTCCAGCGCGCGCGCCGGTGTTAAAAGCGGGTAAAAAATGCGCGGAGGGATGTCGCCGCCCGGCGATCCGGTGGCGAAGGCGGAGCGATCGCAGGGGAACGGTGAGGCGATGCCGGCGGAGCAGGAGCGCTGGCCGCAAGGCCGGGCCGCCGGCCGCCACGCGCCGCCCCGGCAAGCGGAAATCGCGGGTAATTCGGTCCCTTATTCGCGTTTGCTGGGTTGTATCGCGCCGCTAAGCTTGTCTTGCCGGTCGTAAAGAGTACGCGTCCGGCATCCAATACCAATGAAATCTTTCGCACGGCGCCGCTGCCGGGCTATTTCCTCGCCAACGCAAAGCGCCTGGCGTGCCCGTCCTTTGTCCGGGTGCGCCGCGACGCCCGTCATGGAATAGCCGGCCGCGCGCCGGGACCTCGACCAGGAGCAAAGGCAATGTTCAAACTCAAATCCATCGGCGTCCGCGTGGCCGCCTGCATGGGCTTTTTGCTGGTGCTCACCGGCGCGATCGCGGCGCTGGGCGTGATGCAGATCCGCGCGGTGGTCGAACGCGGCGAGCTGCTGCTGGCCGAGCCGCTGGCCAAGGAGCGCGTCGCGGCCGACTGGTACCGCCTGGTGGCCGCCGGTTCGCGCCGCACCATCGCGATTTCCGTGAGCGATGATCCGAACGTCGAAATCAGCTTTCGCGACGACGTGAAGGTGTCCACCGCGCTGGGCACCAAGTACCAGACAGAAGTCGAGCAGCGCGCCAACACGCCGGAAGAAAAAGAGATGCTCAAGGCCATGACCGGCGCGCGCCGCGAATACATCGCGCAGCGCGATGAGATCACGCGCCTGCGCAAGGAAGGCAAGAAGGACGAGGCCATGGCGCTGTACAACAACAAGATGAAGGCGCAGATCGGCATCTACCTGGAAGCGCTGGGCAAGTTCGCCGAGCACCAGCGCGCCAGCATCGACAAGCTGGCGAAGGCCAACTCCGAGGCGGCGGCCAAGACCGTCAGGGAACTGCTGATGCTGGGCGGTTTCGCCATCGTGATCGGCTGCGTGTTCACCTTCTTCATGGTGCGCAGCATCGTGGGCCCGCTGCGCCGCGCGGTGGAAGTGGCCGACAAGGTGGCCTCCGGCGACCTGCGCAGCGACATCGAAGTGCGCGGCGGGGACGAGACCGCCAAGCTGCTCGGCGCGATCGCCCGCATGCAGGGCGAGCTGCGCACCCTGATCGGCAGCGCGCAGCGCGAAGCCGGCGCCGTCTCCTCGGCCGCCGCCGAACTGGTGAACACCGCCGACGAACTGAACGGCGCCTCCGGCAAGCAGAGCGAAGCGGTCTCCGCGATCGCCTCCTCGATCGAGGAACTCACCGTCTCCATCTCGCAGGTTTCCGATAATCTCGGCCACGCCGCCGGCGTGGTCGAATCCACCGCCAAGGTTTCCTCGGCCGGGGTCGAGCAGGGCAACAACGTGTCGCGCGAGATCGCCGCGATCGACGCCGCTGTCGGCGACTTCGGCGCGCAGATGCAAAGCCTGCAGAACCAGGCCGCCGAAATCGGCACCGTGGTCAAACTCATCAAGGAAATCGCCGACCAGACCAACCTGCTGGCGCTGAACGCCGCGATCGAAGCGGCGCGCGCCGGCGAGCAGGGCCGCGGCTTCGCGGTGGTGGCCGACGAAGTGCGCAAGCTGGCCGAACGCACCTCCACCTCCACGCAGGAAATCGAGCGCACCGTCGCCGCGATCCAGCACGGCATGGAAGAGGCGGGCGGGCGCCTGAGCTTCGTGAAGGAGCGCGTGCGGACCGGCGTCTCCTCGATCAGCGAGCTGGTCAGCCCGCTGGCCGACCTGCGCCAGAGCGCCGGCGAATCCTCCGCGGGCCTGCGCGAACTGGCCAGCGCGGTGCGCGAGCAGAAGCAGGCCAGCGAGCAGATCGCCCGCAACACCGAGACCATCGCCAGCGCCGCCGAAGAGAACCACGCGGCGATCGCGCAAAGCCGCGACACCGCCGGCCAGCTGCGGAAAAAGGCCGAGGGCCTGCTGGCGGCGACTTCGAAGTTCCAGATCGCGTAGAGACCACACGCGGGCGGGCGCTGCCCGCTGCAAACCTGTCAAGCCGCCCGCGGGCGGCACCCCGACAATCAGGGAGAAAAGGAAGGCCGCGGTTCGCTCACAAGGCGGGCCGCGGCCATTTCTTCTTTTGGTGGCGCATCAGGGCTTCTTTCTTTTGGCGCCGCACCAGCGCTTCCTTCTTTGGCGCCGCGCAAGCGTGCCGGTGCGCCGGCCGGGCGGCGCGAGCCTCTTTTTGTTGCGCTGCTCGGAGCGCGCCTCATCCAGTGTTCAACACTTGGCGCGATGACCGCGGGCGCGGCGATCCACCAGCGAAGCGCCGCCCGCGGTCCCGGATCGTCGCGGATATTCACCGCGCCACCTGTCCGGACACGTTTCGCTGCGATGCACATTGGATGTTGCTTTCCTAATCGAGGCGCGCGTTGTACGATGACCTCAGGGCGCGGTATGGCCACGAGCCGAGCGCTGAACCACAGCGCCGGCCGCGCCCGGGCGATGCATTTCGCAGCGCTCGCGGAAATATCGAGCCGCGCGAAGGCCGTTTTCCCAAGGCCGGACGCGGCGCGTACCGGAGGAGGGTTTACGGCATGTGGAAGCACGCTTTGCGGGCGTTCGCCCAGCTTTTGGCCTGCGTGGCACTGGCGCCGGCCGCCCTGGCCCAGGAAGGCATCACCAAGGATACGATCCTGATCGGCCGCAGCGCCGGCATGACCGGCACCATCGCCGCGCGCATGAAGCCGGCCACCGAGGCGATCACCGCGTATTTCGACCAGGTGAACGCCGCCGGCGGGGTGAACGGGCGGCAATTGAAAATGATCAACCTGGACGACGGCAACGACGCCAAGCGCGCCGCCGAGAACGCGCGCAAGCTGGTGATGGAGGACAAGGTGTTCACCCTGTTCTCGCAATCGGGCACGCCGCAGACCCAGGCGGTGGTGCCGCTGCTGGAGGAGCTGCAGGTGCCGCTGATCGGCACCACCTCCGGCGCCAACAGCCTGCGCAAGCCGAACAAGTACCTGTTCCACGCCAAGGCCAGCTATGGCCAGGAGACGGCCAAGATGGCCGAACACGTCAAGACCACGGGCTTGACGCGCGTGGCGATCGTCTACAGCGACGAGGGCGCGGGCCGCGAGGGCAACCAGCTCGCCACCGACGCCCTGGACAAGGTGGGGCTCAAACCGGTCGCTTCGATCGGCTTCAAGCCGGGCGAGGGCAAGAAGGCGGTCGACATGCTTGCCAAGGCCGACGCGCAGGCGGTGATCCTCACCTCGCTGGCCGGGCCGGGCGCCGAGTTCTTCCGCGAGTTCATCAAGCTGCCGAACCGCCCGCAGGTGTTCACCTGGTCGATCATGGTGGTCGAGCAGATCTACAAGGACGTCGGCGACAAGATCTACGGCCTGGTGGTCTCGCAGATCGCGCCTTCCCCCGCCGACCGCTCTTTCGGGGTGGTGCGCGATTACCAGGAACTGCTGAAGAAGGCCAAGCTCGAAGACGGCGGCTACTCCGGCCTGGAGGCCTACATCGCCGCGCGCATCCTGGTCGAAGGCTTGAAGCGCACGGGCAAGGCGCCCACCCGCGCCGGGCTGATCGCCGCCCTCGAAGGCATGAAGGGCTATGACCTGGGCGGGGACATTGTCAACTTCACCGCCGACGACCACGTGGGGCGCAGGTTCGTCGAACTGACCATCGTCGGACGCGACGGGCGCTTCCTGCGCTAGGGCCTATGTCCGGCCTGTCGCGCCGTGGCAATCCGATGTGACAATCATTCACACCTTGGTTAACAATCTCTTGCTTTCCGAGTGCAAACTAGGGCCCCTGCCCATTGTCCGGACAATGGCTTTTGACGTCTAATTCCCCTAGAGGCGCGCGCGAAGCGCAGCGTACGAAAATAGGGAGTGTAGACATGCGCAAGACCATCCTCCGGATGCTCGGATCACTAGTTCTGCTGGCGCCCCTGGGCGCGCCGGCATTCGCCGAAGACGGCATCAGCAAGGACACCATCCTGATCGGCCGCAGCGCCGGCATGACCGGCACGATCGCCGCGCGCATGAAGCCGGCGACCGAGGCGATGACCGCCTATTTCGACCAGGTCAACGCCGCCGGCGGCGTCAACGGCCGCAAGATCAAGCTGCTCAACGTGGACGACGGCAACGACCCCAAGCGCGCCATGGACAACACCCGCAAGCTGATCACCGAGGACAAGGTGTTCGCCCTGTTCTCGCCCTCCGGCACGCCGACCACCCAGGCGCTGCTGCCGGTGGCCACCAGCCTGCAGGTGCCGCTGGTCGGCTCGACTTCCGGCGCCGACAGCCTGCGCAAGCCGAACAAGTATTTCTTCCACCTCAAGGGCAGCTACGGCGACGAGTTCAGCAAGATGGCCGAGCACCTGAAGACCACCGGCGTGGCGCGCGTGGTGGTGATGTACAGCGACGACGGCGCCGGCCGCGAGGGCCGCGACCTGGCCGAGGCGGCGCTGCAAAAGCAGGGCATGAAGGCGCTCGCCTCGATCGGCTTCAAACCGGGCGAAGTGAAGGCGGCGATCGACAAGATGGTCAAGGCCGATCCGCAGGCGCTGATCCTGCCTTCGGTGGCGGGCCCGGGCGTGGAGTTCTACAAGGAATTCGTCAAGCTGCCGAACCGGCCGCAGGTGCTCACCTGGTCGATCATGGTGGTCGAGGGCATCTACAAGGAAGTCGGCGACAAGGCCTACGGCCTGGTGGTGGCGCAGATCGTGCCTTCGCCCGCCGACCGCTCTTTCGGCGTGGTGCGCGACTACCAGGAGCTGCTGAAGAAGAACAGCCTGCCCGACGGCGGCTATTCCGGCATGGAAGGCTACATCGGCGCGCGCGTGCTGGTCGAGGCGCTCAAGCGTGCAGGAAAGGAACCGACGCGCGACAAGCTGATCGCCACCCTGGAAGGCATGCACGACTTCGACCTCGGCGGCGAAGTCGTCAACTTCGGCCCGGACCACGTCGGCCGCCGCTTCGTCGAACTGACCATCGTCGGCAAGGACGGGCGCTTCCTGCGTTGAACCAGGACACCAGGGCCGCCGGTGCCGAAGCGCCGGACAAGTAGCACCAGACCGTGGCGCTGGGCCGCGCATCGGGCTGTACGTCGGGCTGCACATCTGGCCGCACATCGGGATGTGCCTCCCGCGTGCCCGGCCCGGTGTTGCTGCCCTCGTGCTCAACCCCCCCGCTGCACGCTGCGCATCACCTGGTGCCGCTGCCAGTAGGCGCCGAAGGCCGCCTTGAAGCCGTCCTTTCCCTTGCCTAGCGGCCCGAGCTTGATCTTGGTGGGTTTCCCGCGCGCGCTGCCTTCGGGGTGGTGGATGATCAGCACGCCGTCGTTTTCAATCGTCGCCTTGTTGACCTCGTCCCAGGAGAACAGCGTGGCCTCGCCGGGCAGCTGCATGCCGAGGTAGCTGACCACGATCTCGCCTTCCTTCTTGAGCGGGAAGCGGCGCTCGGGGAAGTAGCGCAGCACCAGGGCCAGTTCCTCGTCGTTCGATGGTACGTAACGGTAGGCGAGGTCGCGCTCGTGGGCGGCGCGGAAGCGCTCTTCGTAGGCGCCCCACAGGCGCGCCTCGATCGCCGGGCCGGTGAGGATGCTCTGCGCCCAGGTGCGCTCGGGCGGGCGGGTGACGGCCTCGCCATACTCGGCGTGGTTGACTTCATGGCCAACGTTGCGCATGCGCTCGGCGAGTTTGGGGTGGGAGTCGAAGGGGTGGGGCACGTGCGAGGCCTGCATGTCCTCCACAAAACGCGGCGAGTGCGCGTATTGCGCCAGGCCGGCGCCGATGTTTTCGGCGATCCCGATCGCGCCCTGGTGGCGCTCGGCGCGCGAGAACAGTTCGCGCTCGGTATGGTTGCGGTAGATCGCATAGGCCGAGACCTTGATCAGCGCATGCACCAGGCCGGCGGGCGAGCGCAGCGCGCTAGCCTTGCGGTCGGCGACGAATTCGCGCTCGCGCATCTCGCGCTTCAGGGCGAATTCGAAGATTGCGCGGTACAGGTTCATCAGGTAGTACACCGGTCGGGTCATGCCGGCCTCGTGCAGCGCGACGCAATACTGGTCGTAGGCGACGATCTTCGGCCCCAGGCGCGCGCTGCTGTCGGTGTCGCCGCCCTGGAAGTGCGCCAGTTCGTGGGCCAGCACCGCGTCGGCCTCCTCTTCGCTCATCAGGCGCAGCAGCGGCAGGCTGACGTACAGGCTGCGGCCGGTGAGCTTGTGGCCGGGAATGGCGATCGGCGACTGCGAGACGAAAAAGTTGGCGTCGATGCCGGCGATGATCTGCGCCGGCGGCTCGGTACCGATGCGCCGCGCCAGTTCACGCACGCGCGCCCACAGGTCCGGCGCATCCGCTTCCCTGACCAGCTCGCCTTCCATCTCGCCGTCCGGCGGCAGGCGCTTGAAGATGCCGCGCACCACCACGAACACCGCGAACAGCGCGATGAAGCCGAAAACGGCCACCAGCTTGGGCGAGTAGCGCTCGAAGAAATAGGCCGGCACCCAGAACGAGAGCCACACCGCCAGCACGCCCTGCGCCACGGTTTCCAGCGCGCTCACCGCCACCAGCAGGCGCCAGCCGACCACGAAACTGATGTACTGCGCGCCGCGATTGAGAAATGCCAGCGCGCCCAGGCCGAGGGCGGCGGCCAGCGCCGCGATGCCGACCACGGTGGACCAGATCGACACCTTCAGCGCCCAGTTCATCTGCCAGATCTCGCCCCAGCTCTCGCACATGCGCTCGCGGATGCGCGCGCCGTCGGGGTCGGTGGTCGAGCAGGCTTTGGAGGGCACGTGGGCGTGCACGAAGTCGTGGCGCGCGGCTTTTTCCTCCGCCGAGAGGCCGCTGGCAGCCTCGACGCGCGCATCGAGCGCGGCGGCGAAATTCTTGTCCAGCGAACCTAAGGCATAGGCGCTGAACACCCAGCCGATCACCGGGATCAGGAACAGGAGCAGCGCGGGCAGCAGGAACAGCTTGAAAAACGGTACGCGCGCCGGCGCGTTTTCTTGGTTGGGCGGGGGCGTGGACATGTTGCTCTTGTTCTCCGTCGAAAAAGCGCCGGCCCGTTTCGATTCCGGGGTCCAATTCCGGGACACAATTCCCGGGTTCATATCCCACGGCGCGGCCGGCAAGCGGAGATACTTTGCCCGAAGCGCGCGCGCTGCGCAAACCGCCGCCGCCGGGCGGTCGCGCGGCACGGAACCAGCGGTGCCCTCCGCCGTACCCGCGCCGCCGCCGGCCTGCCCTGTATCAGGGGTTGCTTCTGGCGCCTACCTCCTGACCAGCGCGCAAGCCGACTTTGCCAGCGGCTGGAACGCCTGCTCGCCCGGGACCGTGGCCACCAGCTTGTAATAATCCCAGGGGTACCTGGACTCCCCGGGCTTTTTCACTTCGAACAGGTACATGTCGTGCACCATGCGCCCGTCCTCGCGGATGCGGCCGTTTTTCGCGAAGAAATCGTTCACCGGCATGGCCTTCATTTTCGCCATCACCGGCGCGGTCGCGTCCGTCCCCGCCGCCTGCACGGCCTTCAGGTAGTGCAGGGTGGAGGAGTAGACCCCGGCCTGCGACATGTTGGGCATCTTCTTCATGCGCTCGAAAAAGCGCCGCGACCATTTGCGGGTCTCGTCGTTCATGTCCCAGTAGAAGCCTTCGGTCAGCTGCATCCCCTGCGCGGTAGCCAGCCCCAGGCTGTGGATGTCGTTGATGTAGACCAGCAGGCCCGCCAGCTGCTGCTTGCCGCCGGCGGTGAGGTTGAACTCGCGTGCCGCCTTGATGGCGTTGATGGTGTCGCCGCCCGCGTTGGCCAGGCCGATCACCTTGGCGCCGGAGTTCTGCGCCTGCAGGAGAAAGGAGGAGAAGTCCGGCGCGTTCAGCGGGTGCCTGGAGGTGCCGAGCACGCGGCCGTTGCCGGCCTTGACCACGTCGGTGGTGTCCTTCTCCAGCGCCTGGCCGAAGGCGTAGTCGGCGGTGAGGAAGTACCAGGTGTCGCCGCCCTTTTGCACGATCGCGCGGCCGGTGCTGTTGGCCAGGGAATAGGTGTCGTAGGCGTAGTGCACGGTGGTGGCGGTGCAGGCCTCGTTGGTCAGGCGCGCCGAACCGGGGCCGGAGAACACCGCGATCTTGTTCTTCTCCTTGACCACGTCGACCACGGCCAGCGCGGTGGCGGATGCGGCCACGTCGAGGATGGCGTCGAGCTTGTCGCGGTCGATCCATTCGCGCGCCTTGGCGGCGGCGATGTCGGCCTTGTTCTGGTGGTCGGCGTACAGCACCTCGATCGGCTTGCCCAGCACCTTGCCGCCGAAGTCCTCCACCGCCATGCGCGCGGCGGTGACCGTGCCCATGCCGGTGATGTCCGAATACAGCGAGGACATGTCGAGGATCAGGCCGATCTTCACCACGTTGTCGGAGATGCCGGCGCCTTGCGCGGCGGCGGGGAGGGGCGCGAGGGCGGTGGCGGCGCAGCCGAGGCAGCCAACCCAGCCGAGTGTGCGCGCCAAGGTGGAAAGGCGCGGCTTCGGCGCCGGAGCATGGTTGGGCACGAAAGGCAAAAAGCGGCGGCGGTGGGCATTGCAGGGCATGGCTGTCTCCTCGTTTTTGTGAGCCGCCCCTCTCGCTGCTGGATACCAACCGGGCGGCGATGCGAAATGCTGCCGCAGTGTGAATAGCGCCACCGGCTTTGTCAAATCGGGTTTGACCTGAGCCGCGCGGCAATGCCGCAAGGAAATTGGGGCCGGATCACTTCTTGCAAAATTTCATCGCAAAAAGTGCTCTGACCCTGAATTTCCGTTTGCGCAGTGAGACTGCCGGCGCGCCCTGGCCGGAACCGATAGCCGCGCCAGCTTGCCGCCTGCCCGCTTTTACACCAGCCCCACCGTCTCCACCGCCTGCAACCTCTCCAGGCCATCAAGCGTCTGCACGCAAGCCCGCGCCACCTCCGCCCCCTTCACCTCGAAGTGTTCGGAGAAGAATTGCAGATGCGTTGCATGCTCGTGAAACTGCTGCGGTGTCAGCACGCTTGAAAACACCGGCACGCCGCTCTCGAGCTGCACCCGCATCAGGGCGCTGATCACCGCGTCGGCGACGAACTCGTGGCGGTAGATGCCGCCGTCGACCACCAGCGCGCAGGCGACGATCGCCGCATGGCGCCCGGCGCGCGCGATGGTTTGCGCATGCAGGGGTATCTCGAAGGCGCCGGGGACTTCGAACCGGTCGATATCGCCGGAAGCAACGCCGAGGCGCGCCATCTCCGCGATGAACGCATCGCGCCCCCGGTCGACGACATCGCGATGCCAGCAAGCCTGGATGAAGGCGATGCGCCGGCCCGGCGGGGATTGAAAAGCCTGGGAAGGGACTGCTGACCGCAAGGACTGATTCATGATGTGCCTCAGTAGTAGGAGGGTTCAGGAATCAGGGCATAACCAGATCGGCCCGGCGAAAAGGCACACCTCTCCCGCGCGCAGGCAGGCACGGGCACGCGGCGGGTAAACGCGCAAGAAGAAACGAGACCGCGCACCCGCACACGCACCCGCCCCGCGCAACGCACGGAACCGGCATGCAACATCACACGCGCGCGCACTAAAACAAACGCGCATGCTTCCGCCAGACGCTCTCTTTCATCCGGACTGTAACCGTCGGCTTCGGAATCACACCGAATCTGCTGACCCCGCGCTTCTTGCGAAGCACGGGCGCTCGCGGGGCTTGTGCTCGCACGTCCGGCATCGCCGTACTTGCTCGCCATTACCGCCGGTGGGGAGTTGCGCCCCGCCCTGAGAACGTTTGCCCGCGGCCGCCGCATTCGCATCTCATTTGCATAGAGTCAAGCCGCGGCTGCAGGCAACCGGATTATAAGCAGCGGGCAATCCATCGCGCTACTCGGCTTGTTACACTGCGCTTCACCAGAGGAAGCGGCGCACGGATTGCAAGATGCGCGCTCGAACAATTCCGGAGACAAATCCCGCATGGCCAGCCCTGCTCCTGCCCCTCCCCCCGCCGCGCTTTCGCACCCTACCTACGATTACGTGATCGTCGGCGCCGGCTCCGCCGGCTGCGCCCTCGCCGCGCGGCTCACCGAGTCCGGCAAATACCGCGTGCTGCTGCTGGAGGCCGGCGAGGACGACCGCTGGATCTGGATCAGCATCCCCACTGGCGTGGCGAAAATCGTCGTCGGCGACCGCGCCCTGTGGCGCTACACCACGCAAGCTTCCGCCGGCCTGAACGGCCGCTCCCTGTTCTGGCCGCGCGGCAAGCTGCTGGGCGGCACCGCCTCGATCAACGGCATGTTCTGGGTGCATGGCGACCCGCTCGAATACAACCGCTGGCGCGACGAGCTGGGCAACCCCGGCTGGGGCTACGACGAAGTCGCGCCTTACTTCAGGCGCATGGAAGCCTATGCGAAAGGCGACCCCGCCGTGCGCGGCCGCGAGGGGCCGCTCACCATCACCGAGCATTCCCCGCGCGACCCGCTCACCGATACCTTTCTCAAGGCCTGCGCGCAGGCCGGCATCGAGGAGACGCCGGACTACAACTCCGGCGCCTACCTCGGCGGCGGCCTGATGCAATTCTCCACCCGCAAGGGCCTGCGCTGGGCGGTGCGCGAAGGCTACCTGCGCCCCGCGATGCGCCGCGCCAACCTTGCCGTGGTGACGCGCGCGCAGGCCACGCGCATCCTCATCGAAGGCGAGGAAGGCAATACGCAAACCCGTACGCAAACCGGTACGCAAACCCGGCAACGCGCCACCGGCGTCGAATACCGCGTCGGCGGCCGCAGCTTCACCGTCGGCGCCGCGCGCGAAGTGGTGATCTGCGCCGGCACCATCCAGACCCCGCCGCTGCTGGAGGCCTCCGGCATCGGCAACCGCGCCATCCTCCAGCAACACGGCATCGCGCCGCGCAAACATCTCCCCGGCGTCGGCGAAAACCTGCGCGACCACCTGCACGCGCGCCTGATGGTCGAAGTGCAGGGCTTGAAGACCCTGAACGACATCCTGCGCAGCCCCTGGGCGAAAACGCAGATGGCCCTGCGCTGGCTGATCAGGCGCGATGGCCTGATGAGCGTGCCCGGCGCCACCGCGCATGCCTACGTGCGCACCGAAAAGCACCGCACGCAGCCGGACATCAAGCTGCAGCTGCACCACCTCACCAGCCCCGACGAGCGCAACCCGAAAAAGCTGGTGCTCGATGAGCGCCCCGGCTTTTCGCTCGGCGTGGTGCACCAGCAGCCCGCCTCGCGCGGCAGCATCCACCTCTCCAGCCCCGACCCGCTCGCCCCGCCCGTCATCACGCCCAACTACCTCTCGGCCGAAGAAGACGTGCAGGCCTTCGTGCGCGGCCTGCGCCTGGCGCGCCGCGTCACGCAGCAACCCGCGTTCAAACCCTACTACGTCAAGGAACTGCGCCCCGGGCCGGGCGTGGAAAGCGAGACCGAGTTGGTGCAATACATCCGCTCCTCCATCTTCTCCTCCTACCACCCGGTCGGCACCGCGCGCATGGGTTGCGACGACATGGCGGTGGTCGATGCGCGGTTGCGCGTGCACGGTATCGATGGTCTGCGCATCGCCGACGCCTCGGTGCTGCCGACCATTCCGGCGTCCAACACCAACGCGGCGGCGATCCTGGCGGGCGAGAAGGCGGCGGATTTCATGCTGGAGGAGGCGCGCAAGTCCGCATAGCGCGCCCGCCCGTCTCTTACAATGCAGCCCATGTACTTGAACATCTTCAAGCCGGCCGCATCATGAGCCTTGAACAATCCCTCGCCGACGCGCGGACGGAAGTGATGCGCACGCAGGCATGCGCCGCCGCCCTCGGCCTGGCCCTGCCCACGCCTCCCGAGCAGCTCGACATCAGCTCCTGCTGCGGCCGGGGCTGCCACCCCTGCATGTTCACCTACTACTTCGATGCGCTCGATGCCTGGCGCGATAAGGCGCGCGCGCTGCTCGCCGGCTTGGGCTGATCGGGCGCCGCCGGAATAATTCGCGCCGCGGTTGCGCCGCCCGAATTACTTCGCCTTCTCCTTGGCGATCATCGCGTCAACTAGGCCGAGCTTTTCGCGCGAGTGCTCGAAGCCCTGGTTGGCGGCCAGCGTGAGCCATTCCTTCGCCTGCTGCAAATCGCGCGGTAGGCCGCGCTGGCCGACCATGTAGTAGTAGCCCAGGTTGTTCTGTGCTTCCTTCATGCCCAGGCCGGCGGCGACGGCCATGTTCTCCATGTACTTTTTCAGGTCGCCGCGCTCCTCGTAAATCCAGCCGATCGCGGCGATCGCCTCATACTCGCCCGGGCGGTAGGCGGCGATTTCGCCGAACAGCGCTTGCGCGCGGTCCAGGTTCTTTGTGTTGAACTTTTCGAAGTAGGCCGCTTTGTACATCCATTGCACATGCTCGGGCATGGGTGCGGCGTGAAAGGCCTGCACGTAGAGTTCGGCGGCGCCGCGCGGGTCGTTGTTCCGGGCTGCGTCCTCGCCCTCCTGCGCCAGCAGTTCCGCGCGCATGCGGGCGAGCGCCGGTGGCTCGATGCGCTTGTCGCCCGCGATTTCTTCCAGCACTTTTTCCAAGCGCGCGTAGCTGCCGCCCCAACGTGGCGAGTTGTAGAAGACGAAACCGCCGAAGGTCTCCACCGCGTTCGGGTCGCTGCGCAGGGCCAGGCACAGGTAGTAAAGTTGTTCGTCGAAGGTGCTCGGATAGATGCCGTCGGCCGCATACTTCGCTGGGCAGAAGCGCTTTTGCCCCGAGGGGAGCATGCTCTTGAGCATCTCCACCACGCCGGTACGTGGCCGGCCCGAGATGGTGGCGATGCGGACCAACTGGTCGTAGCTGGCCACCGGCGTGTTCGTCAGCGTCACTGACTTGATGTACGCCTCTTGCGATAGCTGCGCGTACTTGCCCATTGCCTCGAACTGCGCGCTGGTTGTCTGGCTCGCGTAACGGGCGCCGCGCTCCTGCCAGGCGATGTCGTGGTACAGCCGGCCCAGCGCGTACCACGCGGCGTAGGACTTGGGCCGCGCCTGGGTCCAGGCCAGCATGTCGTTCAGCATGCCTTTGCCGTCCTTGGCCGGCGCCAGGGTGTTGAGCAAGGCACGGTACTGGTCCGCATCGGTCTTTTTCGCGCGGTATTGCGCCAGCCAATCCTGCGTTATCTTTTCCAGGGCATCGTAATCGCGCGAGCCGATCAGCACGTTCATGCGCACGTAGTTCGCAGCGAGTTCGCGCTTGGCTTTCTGCTCGGGAAATTCGTCCGGCTTGGCCTTGGCGTTTTTCGCCAGCGGCAAGGGCGTGATCTGGAAGCCTTGCGGCCAGGCGGCTGGCGCAAGGCACAGCAAGGCCAGGGCGGGCAGCAGCGCCGCCCGGTACAGACTATTGTTCTTCATCGTGATTCCTCGTATCCGTGACGTGAGGATAGCAGGTCGTGGTCGTCATGTGATTGGTGGTCAACAAAGATGGAATGGGATAGGGGGCGCGGATGAGGGGGAGCGCGACGACCTGGCGGCGCCGTCGCCTGGATCGGCTACCATCGCAGCCACCCTCACTTCACGAATCTCTTCCATGCCACCTTCCCTGCGCCCTCTCCCCGCCGCCTTCGCGGCCGCGCTCGCCTGCCTGTGCATGCAGGCCCATGCGCTGGATCTGACCTTGCGCGGCTTCGGCAACCTGAACGGCGCCACCGCGTTTGACGAGAAGGCGATCGCCGAAGCGTTGCCGCCCGGCTACACCGTCAAGGCGGGCAAGGCCGGCGCCGCCGGCGGCGAGCGCGCGGTCTACCAGGTGCTGGAGAAAGGCAAGCGCGTCATCACCGTCGAAGGCAATGAGGGCAAGGTGAGCGGCATGGCGGTGGAGAGCGGCTCGATCGCCGCGCCCGGCGGGGCGCGCGTGGGCGCCTCGTTCAGCTATGTCTTTCCGATGGCCAAGGCGCAGTGCAAGCCCGGCCAGGGGGAAGACAGCGGCACGGTGATCTGTACCGGCGCGCAGCCGGCGGTACGCTACCAGTTCGCCGGCAAGCCGGCCGTCCCGGACGGTGAGATGCCGGGGCCGAAGGTCTTGTCAAAGTGGCGCTTGCGCCGCATTCTTTGGTTAGCCCAGCCTTAGGAAAGTGGCGCTTGCGCCGCATTCTTTGGTCGGCCCAACCTTAGGGAGGTGGCGCTTGCGCCGCATTCTCCGGTCGGCGCTGCCGTGGAAGGCGGCCCGCCCGCGCTTCGCCGGCCGCCTCCTTCCCTTGCCCCGCCCACCACCCAGGAAAGCCCATGCCCGATACCCCACCCACTCTTTATGCATGGGCCGGCGGCGCGCCCGCCCTGGCGCGGCTGGCCGAATATTTCTACGCGACGGTAAAGGCCGACGCGCTGCTTGGCCCGGTGTTCGCGGACATGGACGCGCGCCATCCGCGCTTCGTCGCGCTGTTCCTCGGCGAGGTGTTCGGTGGCCCGGACGACTACACGCGCGAGCGCGGCGGCCATCCGCACATGATCCGCCAGCATCTGGAAAAGCATCTTGCCGAGCCGATGCGGCGCCGCTGGATCGAACTGCTGGTCGACGCCGCCGACGCGGTCGGCCTGCCGGGCGACCCGGAATTCCGCTCCGCCTTCATGAGCTACATCGAGTGGGGCACGCGCCTGGCCGTCCTCAACTCGCAGCCGGGCGCAGCCCCCGGCGCCGACGCGCCGATGCCGCGCTGGGGCTGGGGCGAGGTGGGCGGGCCTTATGTGCCGAAGCAGTAGCAGCGGCGTGCCGGCAGGACGCCGGCGCTGTGACCCGGAGGAGTCATGCAGCGGATTTTTCGGCTCACGCCACTACCGCAGTGGCGTGCCGCCCCCGGCATCCCCGAGCCCGGCCAGGCTCACGCGCCAGTGCCCGTCCTCGCGGCGCACCCGCAGGCCCCGGTACTTCACCAGGTAGCGCAGCCCCACCAGCAGCCCCGCGAAGCCGGAGGCCGCGCCCACCGCTAGCGACCAGCGCGGCCCGAAGGCATCCGCCACCCAGCCGACGATAGGCGCGCCGATCGGCGTGCCGCCCAGGGCGATGGCCAGGTAGATCGCCATCACGCGGCCACGCATCACCGAATCGGTGGCCAGCTGCACCGTGCTGTTGGCGGTGGTGCTGAAGGTCTGCGCGGCGATGCCGGTGAGCACCAGCGCGCAAGCGAAGGTCCACGGGCCCGGCATCAGCGCGGCGATGGTGCAGCCGACGCCGAACACGCCGGCGGCCACCAGCAGCACGCGCAGGCGCGGCCCGGCGCGGCTGGCGGAGGTCAGCGCACCCGTTACCGAGCCGACCGCCATCGCCGACATCAGCAGGCCATATTCGCTGGCGCCGACGTGAAACGCCGAGACGGCCATCGCCGGAATGAAAATCTGGAAGTTCAGCCCGAAGGTGGAGACCAGGAAGAGCATCAGCAGCACCGCCCGCAGATCGGGCCGCCGCCACACGTAGCGAAAGCCCTCCACGAAGCTGCCCGGCGCCCGCACCGCGCGCGGCTTGCGGTGCAGGGCCCCGATGCGCAGGCACATCAGCGAAGCCAGCACCGCCGCGTACGAGGCTGCGTTCATCACGAATACCCAGCCCGAGCCGATCATGCCGATCAGCACCCCCGCCGCCGCCGGGCCGATCATGCGCGCCGCGTTGAACGACGTCGAGTTCAGCGCCACCGCGTTCGACAGGTCCGCTTCGCCCACCAGTTCGGAGACGAAGGTCTGCCGCGCCGGCGAGTCGAAGGCGCTGACGCAGCCGAGCAGGAGGGCGAACAGGCAGACGTGCCATAGCTGCACCACGCCGGCCAGCGTGAGCAGCCCCAGGCCGAGCGCCAGCGCGCCCATCGCCGCCTGCGTGCAGAGCAGAATCTTGCGCCGGTCGTAATGGTCCGCCACGTAGCCGGTGAAGGGCAGCAGCGGAAAGTGCGGGCCGAACTGCAGCGCCATCACCAGGCCGACGGCGGTGGCGTTGTTGTCGGTGAGGGTGGTGAGGACCAGCCAGGTCTGCGCGGTGCGCTGCATCCAGGTGCCGACGTTGGACACCAGCGCGCCGCCCGCCCACAGGCGATAGTTATAGCCGGCCAGGGACCGGAAGGTGCTTCTAATCACCTTGCAATTATAGAGGGCCGCTCGCGGGCAGGTCGGTGCCCGCGCCTTATATGCATGCTGCGTCGCGATTGGTGCTAGAGTTAATCGGAGCCCGGAAACCGGGCCCGCAGGCCCGCCGCCATGCTCTTCGCCGCGCCAGCAACAAATAAAATCCAAAGGGAGATGCCATGCGCAACACGCGCCAGAACGTCCGGAATCACGTCCGCCTTTTGTTCGCCGCTACGCTGTGCGCCATGTCGCTGGCCGCCAGTGCGCCGGTCTGGTCCCACGCCGTCACCCCCGAAGACCAGAAGCTGATCGACGCCGCGCCCTGCGAGGAGATCGTCAAGCAGTACAACATCCACGTCGCCGAGGAAAAGGCGGTGGTGGCCGAGATCAACCGCAACAAGACCAGCAACGTCGCCACCAATGTGATCGGCGTGGCGACCCTTGCCGCCTTCGGCCTGGGCTTTTTCAGCTGGGACGACAGCTCCAGCGCCGAGGAAAACCTCGCCGAGCTGCGCCACTACCGCGATGCGATCGCCGCCGCCGGGCGCAAGAAGGGCTGCAGCCTGCCGGCGCCGTAATCGCTTGCGCGGAGCCGGCCCGGCGGCCCGCCGCGCGGGCTCGTACGCGCAGGCGGGATTACGCGTACCATGGCTTCATTCTGGTCATCCGGCCGGCTTGCAAAAGCAGCACCAAGAAGGAAACAGGAAACGCCATGAATCCATCCGCCAGCCTGAACGATGAAGATGCCGTCACCATGAAGGCGCTCGCCTCCTTCAACCGCAAGGGCCCGGACGTGCCGCTCGCGCGCGTCATCGTCGGCTATGGTTTCCTGGTTGAAACGCTCGCCAAGAAAGGCTTTATCGCGCTCAACGGCAGCTACTGCACCCTGACCTTGAGCGGCCGCTCGGAGCTGACCCGGCTCGCCGCGATCTAGCGTGAAGGAAACACTGATTCAGTCCCACAAGCCGTGCGATGTGACATCACCCTCGCTCTGGAATCGGGGGTTGCGAAACGCAAGTGAGGGCGCGCAGCCCACTTGAGCAGTATTTCCTGAACAGGCCCTAGTCCGCGCGGGAGCCATCTCCGGCAAGCGGCCCCCGGGCCTCCGATTCGCCCGGCGGCGATGCTAAGCTTACGCGATCGCCATTTCCTTCCGTCTCCCCGATGCCGCGCCGTCCCGCCATTCTCGCTTCACTCTGCGCCGCCCTGCTCTGCCAGGGCGCCTGGGCCGCGCCCCTCACGCCCGAAGAAGCCAAGGCGCAAGCCGACAAATCCGAAGTCCAGCTCAAGGGCGCCGAATATACCGCGCTGATCGAGGCGCAGGGCGCGCTTGCCTCGAAGGCATTCCCGGCTTGCGCCGCGCAGGCCGGCCCGCCGCCGGACCAGTTCACCGTAGTGGTGGAAATGGGCGCCGATGCCCGCGTGGCCAACTCCTGGGTGCTGGGCGAGTCGCCCTTCGCGCAATGCTTCCGCGAGGCGATGGCCTATGGCTTTGTCTACCGCGCGCCGGTGACGCCGTTTTTCACCTCGTTCGCGTACACGCGCAACAAGAAGCCGCAGTAGCCGGCGCGGCCGCCCCTTGGCTCGTTTCGGTCGCCGCCGCGCGGCCTTCGTTTTTCGGCAAGCTGGGCCGGCACGACGCCGGCCGATCAAGTTCCCCGCACCGCCTGTCCGCATCGCCTGCCCCGCGTTATCTACCCCGCCTTGCTACCTGATCGCGTCTGTCTCCAGCAGGCTGCGCGCGCGCCGCCTAGATCGCCCGCGGGCAGATTGAAATTGGCCACCAGAAAACCCTGGCCGCCGCGCTCCAGGGCCCATACGCGGCGCAGCGCGCGGCGCTCGCCCTCTCGCTGGTGGCGGGGGTGCAGATGATGCGCCAGATGGTGGGCCTGAATGCCTTGACGCAGGCGCAGCCGAAGGAGCTGGCGGCGCTGTTGGCGCCGCTGTTTACCCTGCTGGTCGAAGGGGAGGGGGCGCCCGTGGGGAGGGTGACGAAACAGCGGACGAAACAGCGGACGAAAAAGTAGGAGAAAAAGCAGGCGAGGAGAGTCGCGGCCTGGCCGTCCGTGCTTATCGTTGCGCCATCGCCAAGTTCACCCCCAGCCCCGCGAACGCGGCGGCGAAACTCCGGCGCAACCAGTTCTGCACGCGCGGCGATTCGATCACCGCGCGCCTGAACGCATGCGCCAGCAGGCCGTAGACGATGAACACGGCGAGGGTCATCGCCATGAACACCGCCGAGAGCAGCAGCATCTGCGCCAGCGCCCCGCCATGCGCGGCGGCGGCGGGGTCGATGAACTGCGGCAGGAAGGCGAGAAAGAAAATCGTCAGCTTCGGGTTGAGGATGTTGAGCAGAAACGCCTTGACCATCAGGCCGCCCGCGCTCGCGCCCGCCGGCGCGCCCTCGACGCTGAACGCGCCCTTGTCGCGCCAGGTCAGCCACGCCAGGTACAGCAGGTAAGCCACGCCGGCCCACTTGAGCAGCGAGAAGGCCAGCGCGCTGGCGTGCATCACCGCCGCCAGGCCCAGGATGGTGGCGAGCAGGTGCGGCACGATGCCCGCGGTGCAGCCCAGCGCCGCGTAGAAGCTGGCGCGGCGGCCCTGCGTGAGCCCGGTGGAGATGGTGAACAGCACCCCGGTGCCGGGGATCAGCACGACGATCAGGGAGGTGATGAGATATTGGGCGGTGATCATGAGCAGGGTTTTCCCGGTTGATGCTTGAAGGATTCATGATAGGCCTGACCGCGCCAGTCCGGTTTTCCGTTGTGGATTTGAAGCGCATGCGCGTCCCGCCGCCAAACACGCGCCCTCAAGAGTTCAGCGTTGACCGGCCGCGGCACATCGACCAGAATATGTCTTTGTCATGTTTTCTGGAACAGCCGGTGATTACTCTTGATCAGGTACTGATGTGGATGACAAGGTCGAATATTCCCGAGCACGATCGTCAGTGGCTGGCGCCGTTTTTCGTGGATCTGGCAAAGGCGCTCGGCACGCAATTTTCCCGCGATGAGATTGAATTGGACATGGCCACTGTGATCGAAAATGTCGGTAAGCGGACCATCTTGCAGCACGGTATCGTGCCTGACGAAGGGAGCATTCGTGGGTATGTGTCGAATGCTTTTCAGGGGCCGCGCATAGATGTGGGCCTCGCGGCTCTACTGGGCGGAGTTGCTTTCCCGCGGCGGCCGAAGAGCAGGACGCAAGAGGAAATGAAGGACTTCGAAATGATGCGCCTCAGAACCGCGCATGCCGAAGACCTGAACCGGCTTGCCGTGCTCCGCAGCCAAGCGCGTCCGGGTGGTGGCGAGTTGCTGGCGAAGGCCGCGGAGTCATTTGCGGGCCGGTTTCGCTGGATGCCTTCGGGCGCGGGCAATTACCAGAAGAAGGACGAAGGTGAGGAGCGCAACGATTTCGCCAAATGGCTGATGGGCGGCGGATTGGAGCCGGCAGGGAAGAAGGCGAGAATGAATTGCTGGGAAGCCGTATTCTTCAGCGCCTACAAGGCCGGACTGGTCACGAAAGAGCGCCTGATGGATATTCATCGGACTGCGCTCAAGCAACTGGAGGGCAACGGGTTGACTGGCCCCATGAGATATACCAGCAGTCTCATGGAAGCACTAGGTGGACGGACGGCCGTGGCCTTGGTGCCCCAACTCGCCCTGATACCGAGGCGCGGCGATATAGTCTTCTTTGCTGAGGAGAACCATATCGCCATCTGTGTCAATCCAAACGCTCCTGACGGAATCAGGGTCATGGGTTTGTGGAAGCATCCCCGAGACGGCTTCAGGAGCAACTCCCTCACTGAGTTGGCGGGTATCCAGGGAAAGCGCGAATTCGGGCCCTGCCCGTTCTGAACGGGAAGTGCCGCTGCAAGCACCGGCGGGCGCACGCGCCCGTCCCGCGCGGTCAGGCGCGCTTTTCTTGCTGCCAACTGGCTTTTCAAAAGCAGGTATTTACGCTCGTGGAGGCTATTTCTATCGTTCGCGCTAAAATGATAGCGGTAACATCAAGGCAGCAGTACGACCGCAGCACGACCACAATACGACCAGACAGGAGACAAAAATGCAAACCCGCCGCAGCTTTCTTCAATTCGGCGCCGCCACCGCCCTGGCCTCCGCTTTCACCAGCGTTCGCGCCCAGGCCGCCTGGCCGAACCGGCCGCTGCGCATCATCATCCCCTTCGCCGCCGGCGGCTCTTCCGACTTCATCGCGCGCCTGATCAGCAACCCGCTGGGCGAGGCCCTCGGGGTCAACGTGATCGTCGACAACCGCCCCGGCAACGCCGGCAACCTCGGCGCGGCGATTGTCGCCACCGCGAACGACCAGCACACCGTGATGCTCTCCGACACCGGCTCGCTCGCCATCAGCCCGCTGGTCACGCCCAATCTCAACTTCAAGCTGAACCAGCTCGCCGGCGTTTCCATGCTCGGCTATTCGCCGCACCTGCTGGTGCTGCACCCCGCCGTGCCGGCGAACAACCTGCGCGAACTGGTCGAACTGTCGAAGAAAAAGCCGATCAACGTGGCCTCGGCCGGCTCCGGCTCGCCCAATCACCTGGGCGTGGTCGAGATCGCGCTCGCCACCGGCATGCGCTGGCAGCACGTGCCCTACAAGGGCGGCGCGCAGGCCCTGGCCGACACCGCCGCCGGCAATACCGACGCGGTGCTCAACGGCATGCTCGCCACCCTGCCGCTGGTGCAGGCCGGCAAGCTCAAGGCCATCGCCGTCTCCAAGCGCACCCGCGTGCCGCTGCTGCCCAACCTCGAGACAGTGGCCGAGCAGGGCGTGGCCAATTTCGAATCCGGCACCTATCAAGGCGTGATCGCGCCCAGCACCCAGCCGAAAGCGCAGCTCGAAAAGCTCAATGCCGCCCTCATCAAGGTGATTCGCACCCCCGAGCTGCGCGCGCGCATGCTCGAAGCCGGCGCCGAGGTCAGCACCTCCACTTCCGCCGGCCTGGACGAATTCATCACGCAGGAAGCCAAGCGCTGGGGCAACGTGATCAAGCGCGCCGGCAAGAACATCGAAGGGGCCGCGTAGTTTTTGATTGAGACACTGACCACGACAGCGATCACGAAGCGATGACGAAACCGAAGCAAAGCCAGGCCCACACCCCCGCCGCGCTGGAGGCGTTCGCCGCCTCCCTGCTCGCCGCCGCCGGCATGGACAGCGAGAAGTCGCGCGCCACCGCGCGCCTGCTGGTGCTCACCGACATGATGGGCCGCCGCACCCACGGCATGGCGATGCTGCCGCTCTACGCCGCCGAACTCGCCAAGGGCGGCGCGGACGGCGCCAGGAGCGCCGGCATGCGGTCCACCGGCGAACCGCTGGTCCTCAAGGACAGCGGCGCCACCTTGGTGTGGGACGGCCAATATCTCCCCGGCGGCTGGCTCATCGAGCGCGCCATCGCGCAAGCGATCGAACGCTGCGCCACCCACGGCGTGGTAACGGTCGCGATCCGCAAGACCCACCACATCGGCTGCCTCGCCGCTCTCGTCAAGCAGGCCGCCGACAAAGGTTTTGTGGCCATCATCGCCAACTCCGACCCCGCCGGCAAACGCGTCGCCCCCTATGGCGGCAAGCAGGCGCTCTTCACCCCCGACCCCTACGCCATCGGCTACCCCGGCAAACCCAACCCCGTGCTGGTCGACATCTGCGCCTCCATCACCACCACCTCGATGACGCGCCAGAAAGTCGCCGAAGGCCGGCAGTTCGAACACCCCTGGCTGCTCGATGCCGACGGCACGCCCACCCGCGACCCCGCCGTCCTCGAACAGAGCGAGCCGCGCGGCTCCCTGCAACTGATCGGCGGCCTCGAATACGGCCACAAGGGCTTCGGCATGGCCCTGATGATCGAAGCGCTGTCGCAAGGCCTCTCCGGCCACGGCCGCGCCGATGCACCGACACGCTGGGGCGGCAACGTGTTCCTGCAAGTGCTGTCTCCCGAATTCTTCGCCGGCGGCGAGGCGTTCGGGGAGCAGATGGATTTCCTGTCGGACGCGTGCCGGCGCAATCCGCCCATCGATCCGGCCCGGCCGGTGCGTATGCCGGGGGATGCGGCGGCGCACGGCATCGAGGAGGCCAGGGCCGGGGGAGTGAGTTACGACGCCGTGATCTGGCAGGCGATCACGCAGCTGGCGGGCAAGCTTGGCGTCGATGTACCGGCGAAATGAACGCCCGGTTCGCTGAAGGAAACCGGGCCGCTCCGTAGCTAGGATAGGCCGGCGTCGCGGCTAGCCCGCGAACAGTCCCGCCAGGTCCACCTCGATCGGCACCTTATACGGCTTTGTCACCAGCTCCGCGCGGAACGACTTGCGTGGATGGATGGTCAGCACATCGCCCACGATGGCGATGCGGTCGACCAGGCTGGGCGCTTCGTCGTAGAAGCGCACTTCGGCTACCTGCGCGTCTTTTGTCACGCCGCTGACAAGATCGGTGATCACCAGGAACACCGGCGTGCGCTGCGGATGCACCGGCACCGTCTGCTCGACGCGCACCGCGTAGCGCCTGGTCTCCTTGCGCTTGATCACGAGGCGCAACGCCTCGCCCTGTGCCTCGATGCCGGCGCGCACCGTCGCCAGCGCGTGCGCCATCCCGGCCGCCGGCGCGCCGGCGTCCATCGGGCCGCTCAGGTCGGCGAGGGCGCGGAACGTTGCCTCGCTTACGCGCGCCAGTTTCTCCCCGTCGGGCAGGGCATTGAAGTTCTCATGCAGGCCGTGCAGCGCGAAGCGGTGCCAGGTCTCGATGCCGTAGTCGGTTCGCGCGAATTCGCCTTCGGCCAGCGCGGGCGTGAAGCACAGGTAGAGATGGTTTGCCCGGCCGACCGACACGCCCAGTTCCCCGCACTTCATGCCGATGCGCTGGCCCAGCGCGATCGCGCTCTTGGGAAGCTGGAACAGCTTGCCGGTGTAGCCCGGAAACCCCCCTCCGAAAGCCGGCGGTTCGGCGCTCTCGAAATAGCGGATGTCGCGCAGGGGCTTTGGTTTAGGTGCGGCGGTGCTCATGACAGCGGTGCATCCTCTCCCGGCTGTTCCCCGGCGATGCTGCCGCGGCCGATCAGCTTGACCGGCACGAGCGAGCGCGCATCGCGCACACGCATCCGGCGCCAGCCGAGCACGCAGCGCCAGCGCACGTTGCCGCATTCACAGCGGGTCCAGTAGAACGCGCGCCAGGGCAGGGCCTCCGGCGCGACGGTGCCGCAGCCGTGGCACTGGATATAGCCGCCTACGTGAGGAATCCAGCGGCTCACCTCGTAAGGCAGCACCACGAACAGCGGCTCCCATTGGGCGCGCCACAGGGTCGGCAGTTTGCGGTTCAGCCAGTGCTTGCGCGCCACGCCTTCCTTGTAATTGTCCGACCAGCCCGGGTCGCCCGGCTTGACCGGATTGGCCGCATCCAGCGCCGCGTACAGCGCGGTGGAACGGCGTTTGACCTCGGCCTTGCCGGCGGCCTTGAGTTGTCGTTTGCGTTGCGGGTCCATGGGGCAAGGGGCGGTGGTTGGAAGTCCCGCCTGGTGCTGCATCTCGGGGCTTGGGATCGGGATGCCTGAAATCTAACATGACCGCCGGACGCGACACGCGAATTGGCGGGCAACCCGTGACCGGCCGCCGATTCCGGAACGATCCGGAGAGTGGCCGGAGATGGACTGCCAATCTTCTCCGCGCCGACGCCCGCGCCTACGCCAAGCCTTGCGCCGCCGGCGCGCGGCCGCTCTCCCGCGCGGGCGGTGCCGTCAGGTCACCCGCTGGTGCGGGAATGGACAACACCGGGCAGCGCCCCTGGTTCTCCGCGCGCGCAGGCGTTAATGCGCCGGTTTCGTGGCGTGAACCGGCTCCAGCCCCTGCGCGCGAAGCACGGTGCCGCCCGCCTCGGAGTTGATGTAGCGCAGGAACGCGCGCGCGGCCGGCGCCTGGCGGCTGCGTGACGAGACAGTGGCGGCCAGCGTCTCGTAGCACTGCACTTCGGGCGGCCAGGGCGCGAGCAGGCGCACGCCGTCCAGCGCGGCGATGGCGCGCGCCGGCGCGATGCCGAGGTCGGCGCGCCCGCCGGCGACCAGCCGCGCGGGCGTGGCGCCGGTGCCCGCGCTCTCCAGCAGCCTGGGCGCGACCTGCTCGGCGACGCCGAGGTTCTCCAGCAGCAGCAGGAAGCGCTCGCCGCACAGGCTGTCGCGCGCCACCGCGATGGTCCGCGCGCCCAGCAGCACCTCGCGCATTTGCGCAACGCTCGCAAGCGGCGGCCGCGCCGCATCCGCGCGCACCGCGATGCCCATGCCGGCGCGCGCGATGCCGTTGACTTCCCGCAGCAGGCGTGCGTCCGCGCGCGCGAGCGCGGCCAGCGCCGGGGCGGGCAGGATGGCGATGTCGAAGTGCTCGCCGGTGCGCAGGCGCGCCTGCCAATCGGCCTCGTCGGCGAAGGTTAAATGCAGGCGGTGGCCGGAGGCTTTCTCAAAGCCGGGCGCGAGCGCCTCGACCAGCTCCATCGCTTCGACGTCGCTCAGCACCAGCAGGTCGGCCGCGCGGCAGGGCATGGCGTACAGCAGGCCGGTGAGCAGTAGGCCGGTGAGCGGCAAGCCGGTGAGCGGTAGATGCGCAGGCCGCAGGCCGGCGAGCACGCTGCGCGCCGCCGCGCGGATGGCGGGGTGGAAATACGCGCGCAAGCGCGGGAGGGGACCTGGGCGAAAGTTGGGACGGGGACTGGGATGGAGGCGCATCGGCGGGGCAGGCTCGGCAAGGTTGCACGGGTTCGATCGCCCATGGTCTGGTTGTCCACGGTTCGACCACCCACTATAGGGAGCGGCGCGCGCGGAAGAAAGCGATGATCCATAATGACCCCCTTTAGCCGCCGTAATGCCGATGAGCCAGAACCTCGATCTCACCCTGATCCGCAGCTTTGTCGCGGTCGCCGAGCACGGCAGCATGACGGCGGCGGCCGGCCGCCTGCACCTGACGCAGGGCGCGATCAGCCAGCACATCCGCCGCCTCGAGGAGACCGTCGGCGCGCCGCTGTTCGAGCGCGACCGCCCGCGCCTGCGCCTGAGCGAAGCCGGTGAACGCCTGCTCGGCAAGGCGCAGCGCCTGCTCGCGGCCAGCGACGAGCTGCTGCGCGAGATGCGCGCCGCGCCGGCCGGCGAACAACTGCGGCTCGGCCTGCCGCAGGACCTGGTCGCGCCGGCGTTCGTGCCGATCCTGAAAGTCTTCGCGCAGGCGCGGCCGGAGGTCGAAGTCCTGATGACCTGCGCCACCTCGCCGACGCTCTACGATGCCTTCGCCGCCGGGACGCTGGATCTGGTGGTGCTCGAAGAACCGCGGGCGCAGGCCAGGGGCGAATGCCTGCGCGTCGACGCACTGGTCTGGGCCGGCGCGCCGGGCGGCGGCGCGCATCTCAAGCGCCCGGTGCCGCTCTCGATGGTCGACCGCACCTGCGCCTTCCGCCCCGCCGTGATCGAAGCGCTGCGCGCGCACGGCCTCGAATGGCGCACGCTGTACGAGAACGGCAATTTCGAAACCAACATCGCCACCGTCAGCGCCGACCTGGCGGTCACCGCCTGCCTCGCCTCGATCGTGCCGGTCGAACTGCAGGCGCTCGATGCCGGCGCGCTGCCGCCCCTGCCGCCGTTCCAGTTCAGCCTGTTCGTGCCGGCGCAGGGCGCCAGCGCTGCCATGCGCGAGATGGCACGCTGCATCCGCGCGGGTTTTGCCGGCGGGGAGTAAAAGGGAGCCGGCATCGGGAAAGTTTGCTCTTGAGAGCATTGCCGGGCGACCGGTTGTCGAGCCCTTTCGTGCATGAGGCGATTTCCCTGTATGGGCCAGCTGTGACGCGGAAGCAGCGGAGCCCGCGGTTCCCGGAAAGCGATTCGCCGCGGCCCGGCTTGCGCGCCGGAGAACGCGGCCCCCCGTCGTTCCTGCGTTGTCCCTACGTCGTCCCCGCGTAGTCCCCGCGTAGTCCCCGCATCGCCCCCGGCGTCGCCCTCAGGCGGCCGGCGCGGCGCCGGCGGTGTTCTTTTCCAGCAGGTCGGCGAACTGGGCCAGCGGCAGCGGCTTGCTGAACAGGTAGCCCTGCATCTGGTCGCAGCGCAGCAGCCGCAGCATGCGCGCCTGCTCCTCCTTGTCGACGCCTTCGGCGACCACTTCCAGGCGCAGCGAATGGGCCAGCGAGATCATGGTCGACACCAGGGTCATGGTATCGGGCTCGTTCAGCATGGTGATGATGAAGGAACGGTCGATTTTCAGCGTCTGCACCGGCAGCTTGGCGAGGTAGGCGAGCGAGGAGTAGCCGGTACCGAAGTCGTCGATGGCGATGCTCACACCCAACTCGCGGATCGCGCCGAGCTTGGCGATGTTGCCTTCGACGTCGTCCATCACCACGCTTTCGGTGATCTCCAGGTCGATGCCGCCGGTCCCGCCGTGGCGGCTCAGCGCGGCGCGCACGGTCTCGACGAAGCCGGCGCCGCGCAGCTGCATCGGCGAGACGTTGACCGCGATGCGCGGGGGCCGCAGGCCGCCGCGCGCCAGCTGCGCGTGGTCGGCCGCCGCCTGCGCCAGCGCCCAGGCGCCGACCTCGACGATCAGCCCGGTCTCCTCGAGCAGGGGAATGAAATTGGCCGGCGGCACCAGCCCCAGCTCGGGGCTGTTCCAGCGGATCAGCGCTTCGGCGCCGGCGATGCGGCCGGTGTCCAGCGCCAGCTTGGGTTGGTAGTGCAGGACGAACTCGTTTTTTTCGACCGCGCGGCGCAGCTGGTTTTCGAGCAGCAGCTTCTCGGCCACGCGCTCGGACATCTTCTCCCTGAAAAACAGGAAGGGCTCCGGGTTCCCCTTGCAGCGCTTCAGGGCGATCTCGGCGTTCTTGAGCAGCGTGTCGGCGTCGGTCCCGTCCTCCGGGTAGATGGCGATGCCCGCCTTGCCGGTGATGCGCAGCTGCGCCTCGCCGATGGCGAAGGGCGCATCGAGGATGGCGGCCATGCACGCCTCCAGCTTGCGGCCCACCTCCTCGGCGCTTCGCGCATCCGGGATGGCGGCGAGGAAATGGTCCGCCCCCAGCCGCGCCAGGCAGTTGGCGCCGTCGAAGGCATCGGTCGCACGCTCGGTGAATTCCTGGAGCAGGATGTCGCCGGCCTGGCGCCCGAACGTGTCGTTGATGTTCTTGAAGCGCACCACGTTCATCGCCACCAGTGCCAGCCGGCCGTGGTCGCGCGCCGCCGCGGCGATGAACTGCGCCATGCGCTCTTCGAACAGCCGGCGGTTGGCCAGGCCGGTGAGCGGGTCGTAATAGGCCAGGTACTCCAGCCGGTCCGCCTGTTTCAGGTGGGCCAGCGCGAAGCCGACGTCGGCGGCCAGCTCGCGCAGCAGGCGCATCTCCTCGTTGTCGAAAAAATCCACCGTATCGGAATACAGGGCCAGGACCCCGGCCGTCTCGCCGTCCGGCAGCAGCGGCAGCACCACCATCGAGCGCAGGCCGCGCGCCAGCGCCTCGTCCTTGACGATGTGCATTTCCGAGCCGCCGGCGATGTCGTTGGCGACCACCGGGCGGCCGGTCCAGACGGCGCGGCCCGCCAGGCTCAGGCCGCCGGGCGTGTTCTGCTCCAGGCCGAGCGGCTGCAGGTCGACATAGCCGCTGGCGGCGTCGTGCGAGGCGATCAGCCGCAGGTCGCGCTGCCCGGGAATCACCATGCCGATCCACGCCAGCGCGAAGCGGCCCTGCTCGATGGCGACACGGCACACCTCCTTGAACAACTCGTCGCGGTCGCTCACCCGCGCGATCAGGGTGTTGATGCCGCTGAGCACCGCGTACACCCGGTTCAGGCGGCGGATCTTCTCCTCGCTGCGCTTTTGCGCGGTGACGTCCTGCAGGGTGCTGAACCAGCGTGCCCCATCCCCGTCCCCCTCCTCGTCCATCGGCTCCATCACGTGGCGGATCGAGGCCCATTGCCCGTCGCTGCGCAGCACCCGGTATTCAGCGTCGTGGCGCCGGTCCTCCCGCGCGGCGTCCAGCAGGGCCGCGCGGAAGGTTTCGCGGTCGTCCGGGTGGACCAGCGCCAGCCAGCCGCGCGTGTCCGGCGGCATCTGTCCCACCGTCATCGACATCAGCGCCGGCAGCGATTCGGACCAGCTCTCGATCTGGCCGCCGGGCAGCGTGACCAGGTGCGCCAGGCCGGCGAGCGACTGCGCCCGCCGCAGCGCCGCCTCGCTGGTGCGCAGCACCTGCTCCAGGCGGTCCCGCTCCTCCTCGGCGCGGCGGCGCGCCTGCAGCAGGCTGACGTCGTTGAGCGCGCGCTCGATGGCGGGGATCAGGCGCTTCAGGTTGTCCTTGAGCACGTAGTCGGCCGCGCCCGCCTTCAGCGCCTCCACCGCCGTCTCCTCGCGGATCGTACCGGACATGAAAATGAAAGGCGTGTCCGGAGAGGCCACGCGCGCCACCGCCAGCGCCTCCATGCCGCCGAAGCGCGGCAGGCTGAAGTCGGAGACGATGATGCCCGGCGCGAACACCTCCAGCTGCCGCGTGAATTCCGCCTCCGTCTCCACCCGCACGCAACTCACCTCGTGCCCGGCTCGCCGCAGGTGCAGGAGCAGCAGATCGTGGTCCGATTGACGGTCCTCGACGTGAAGCAGTTTGATCAGGTCAGGCACATCACCCTCTTTGAGGCCGAGCCGGGATTCCACCTTTATCGCGTCCCGGGCGGCCATGCTCCTCGGCCGGAAATCCCGTGCCTTGAAGCCGGCGCCTTTGACACCCGTTACATAAATCCTATACCGCGGCCCGTGACGCCGCAATGGCGCATATCGCGAAATTGGCCGCGGCACAGAGCGGCGCGGCACCGCCGTCCCGGGCATCGGAACGCATTCCCGTAAGGACCTGGATCACACTAATCCGCGCTTTCGGCAAGCCACTTTCGGCAAGCACCGGTCGGCGGCGCGCCGCGTGTCGATGTCGTCCTGATATGCAGCGTGGACGGCGCTGCATGGAGGCGCCGCGCCGTCACAGCGCTCAAACGGCAGAACGCGCCTGGGCGTGATGCATATATGGTCTTGATGATATTTCTGGATGCATCGTTGCTCTTATGCAGGCTGATGGCGGCCGATTGTTGCCGCCATGGCCAGCCGCGAGGCGCGCGGGCAGGCGGAGCGCAAGCCCGCCATCATCCGCGGTACCTGCCGCGCGCTTCACGAAGAGGCATCTATTTCCGCGACAAACCGATGGGACAGGACACTAGCGTGGCGCCGGTCCCGCCTCGCCGCCTTCAGGCTCCCGCCAGTTCCCGCGCCTCGACCGCGGCCAGTCGGTCGGCATTGAATTTGCGGTGGTCGCGATCGTCCTCCGCGCCCGCCAGGTTCAGCGCTTCCGGATAATGCGACTCCATCCAGGCGTGGTATTGCGCTGCCACGGCCTTGAATTCGGGATCCTCGGACAGCCGCATCGAGGCGACCAGCAGGCCCCAGACCCACGCGCGCGGGCGGGTGGCGGTGCGCGGCTTGAGGGCGGAGATGACGGTGCCGTAGTCGCCCATGCCCAGGCAGTATTTGAAATAGGACGCCTGTTCCGGCTCGCTCAGATCGCCCACCGAGAGTTCCTCGACATCGACGGCGGCGGCGGCCGACTTGAGGATCTGCAATTTCGTGGTCGCCGACAGATTGGGCGTGTCCGCCAGATCGCCGTCCGCCTGCGGCTGCGCGGGCGCGCTCCCGGCGGCGGGCGCCTGCGTCAGGTCCATGCCGCGGCAGTTGCCTACGCTGTTGGCCAGCTTGAGGAGCTGGCTTTTTTCGGGCAGCCTGTGCCGGATGGTCTCGATCTCGCGCGCCAGGCTGGGTAAGGTCCCGGCCGTCAGCTGGCCGGTGTCCGGCTGCGCCGCATCCAGCTGCGCCAATTGGGCGAGAAACGGAAAATCCTCCGCCCGCAGCATCTCGCGCAGAAGAAAACGCACTTCCGCGGCGAGGATGGATCGCGACTCCGCGGTCAACCCCCGGATCGAATTCTGGCTACCAGTTTGTGCTTCCGGCTGTGTCATGGTTTCAGCCTTTCAAGCAACGATGCATTTCCGCCCAACGGCGGCGGCCCGATTTGCCGATTTCGACTACTGCCCGTCGGGCAACCGCCGCTTCGAGTGCCGGCTCATTGTCCTGCATGGGACCTGCGCGGGGCCCAGGTAGTTCCATGTGGTCGCCACGCATGGTAGCCCCGCATGGTAGCCCCGCATGGTCGCCCCTGCATAGTGGCCCCTGCATGGTCGCCCCTGCATGGTGGCCGCGCGGTTCGCTATCCTATCAATTCCGCGTGGCCTGGGCGAGTCCGGCGTGGCGGTGTTCCGCGTGACAGTGTTCGGCGTGTCAGCGTCCGGGGTGGCGGTTTCTCCTGCGGCCTGCCCCGATTCTCATCCGATTCCCATGCCGCCCCGGGATGGCAGCCGGCCCGTGCCGCGCGGCGCAGTAGAATCAGCGCCCCGGACCCCGCGAGCGCGCCATGACCCCGCAAGCCATCAACCTCACCGAAAAGCTGTCCCGCTTCGATTCGCACTGGTCGCCGCGCATCGTCGCCGAGATGAACGACTACCAGTTCAAGCTGGTCAAGCTCAGGGGTGACTTCGTCTGGCACACGCATGAGGATACCGACGAGACCTTCATCGTGATCGCCGGCGAAATGCAGGTCGGCTTCCGCGACCGCGAGCTCACCCTGCGCGCCGGCGAGATGTGCGTGATCCCCAAGGGCGTGGAGCACATCACCCGCGCGAGCACCGAGTGCCACGCCATGATCATCGAGCCGCGCGGGGTGGTGAATACGGGGGACGCGGGCGGGGCGCTGACGGCGAAGACCGATTTGTGGGTCTGAACTGCCGCCTGCTCCGCCTGCTTCATTTGCTTGCCCAGGAAAACAAAGAATACGCATGATCCGACACCTGCTGCTTCCGTCTTCCCTGTTCCTGATGTTGCTTGCGCCGGTCAACGGCGCCCTGGCCCAGGAACCGCTGGGCTCGAAACAAAACCCGGTCAGAAGTTTCATGCCGGCGGGTGAACGCGAATACCTGATGCGCCTGCGCTGCCCCGGCGGCGTGGAGCCCCGGTTTGAGCGGGTCGGCAGCTTTGGGGTGGGGCCGTTTGGCGGCATCATCGATGGCTACGATGTGCATTGCGCGAAGGAAGGTACGCATCACATGGTGTTCATGGACATGTACCATCGCGGCTACCGCGAGATGGCGCCGCCGCCGGGGTTTACCGCGCTGCCGGATCTGCCCGCGCTGGTGGCCGAGGGTTGTCCACCGGCCGTCCCAGGCCACGCGCCCGGTACTTATGTGTTCCGTCCCCTGGAAGTGCGGCGCGGCCCGCGGCCGCTGTCGGATATCGAGGGCAAGGCCCCGATCGGCAAGCCCGGGCGCGCCTACGCGGAATTCGTGATCGATGCGCAGGGCGGCGTGGACGCGGCGCGGCTGAATATCGTCTACCTCTCCGACGAGAGCCTGCGCGAGCCGGCGCGCGCCTGGATTGCGGCGCTCAAGTTCCAGCCCGCCGAGCACCGCCCCGGCTGCCCGGTGCCGCTCCAGGTCGAACTGGGTATCGACTTCGAGTAACGAACGCGGGGGCGCCAGCGCCTTCCGGCGCCCCGCGTGGCAGAATGCACCCCATGTCAGAATCAAAATCCAAGCAATGGGCCTTTCCCGAGCAACTCCAGCCGCGCGCCGACGAGGTTGATTTCGATCTGCCGCGCGCCCTGGAGGCCGTGGTGCTGCTGCGCTCCGAGATCCCCGAGGACGGCTTTACCGCCGACACCCTGGGCACCGAGCGCTCCGGCTACGGCGTGGTGATCCGCGAGGATGGGCTGACCCTGACCATCGGCTACCTCGTCACCGAGGCCGAGACCATCTGGCTGACCACCAACGGCGGCAACGTGGTGGCCGGCACCGTGCTGGCCTACGACCAGGCGACCGGCTTCGGCCTGGTGCAGCCGCTCGGCCACCTGGGCGTGCGCGAGCTGCCGCGTGGCGACGCCTCGCTGGTGGCTTCAAGCGACGACGTGTTCGTGATCGGCCACGGCGGCATCGACCATGCGCTCAAGACCGAAGTGGTGGCGCGCCGCGAGTTCGCCGGCTACTGGGAATACCTGCTCGAGCAGGCCATCTTCACCAGCCCGGCGCACCCGCAGTGGGGCGGCGCCGCGCTGCTCAACGCGCGCGGCGAGCTGGTCGGCATCGGTTCCCTCCTGATCCAGGAAGAGCACGAAGGCAGCGCGCGCCAGGTCAACATGTTCGTGCCGATCGATGTGCTCGAACCCATCCTGCAATCCCTGCTCACCACCGGCCGCAGCGGCCGGCCGGTGCACCCCTGGCTCGGCCTGTTCGCGCAGGAAGACGACGGCAAGCTCACCGTCGCGGGCCTGGCCAACGGCGGCCCGGCCGAGCGCGCCGGCGTCAAGGTCGGCGACCTGGTGCTGGGCGTGGCCGATCAGCGCGTCACCGGCCTCTCGGCGTTCTTGCGCCGCGTCTGGTCGCTCGGCCCGGCGGGAGTGGACGTGCCGCTGCAACTGGCGCGGCAGGGCGACGTGCTGCGGGTGAAGGTGAAGTCGGGGGACCGGGGCGACTATCTTAGGAAACCAAAGCTGCATTAGCAGCTTTGGTCGTGGCGCGGGAAGCTGCATTGGCAGCTTGGGTCGCGGCGCGGGAAGCTGCATTACAGCTTGTTGCCCGGCGAAGAAATTTTCACCAGGAACTGTCACGAACCGGTTTCCCATCCGTCTATTGACCATGGAACCCGCAAAACCTGACTCCCAGGCGCCGTCCGCGCCGACCCGCGCCGACATCTTCGCCGCCCACCGCCCGCGCCTGTTCGGCATCGCCTACCGCATGCTCGGCTCGCGCGCCGAGGCCGAAGATGTGCTGCAGGACGCCTATCTGCGCTGGCATGAATCGGACATGGCCGAGGTGCGCACGCCGGAGGCCTGGCTGGTCACCATCGTCACCCGCCTGGCGATCGACCGGCTGCGCGTGCTCAAGACCGAGCGCGAGCATTACCCCGGTTCCTGGCTGCCCGAGCCGCTGGTCGAGCCCCTGGCCGAACCCGCGCTCACCGCCACGCCGGAGACCACGCTGGAATTCCTGGGCGACGTTTCCACCGCCTTCCTGATGGTGCTCGAGCGCCTCGGTCCGGAGGAGCGCGCCGCCTTCCTGCTGCGCGAGGTGTTCGAGATGGACTACCCGGAAATCTCGCAGATGCTGGGCAAGAGCGAGGCGGCGTGCCGGCAGACCGTGCACCGCGCCAAGGAGCGGGTGCGCCAGAACCGCCCGCGTTTTGAAGTCAGCCGCGCGGCGCACATGCAGCTGCTGGAGCGCTTCGTGGCGGCGGCGCGCGGTGGCGACATGCAGCAATTGAAGTCCCTGTTCGCCGAGGACTCGAGCCTCACCGGTGACGGCGGCGGCAAGATCCAGTCGGTGACGCGCGTGCTGCATGGCGCGGACCGGCTGGGGCGTTTCTTTCACGTCATCGCGCGCCGTTTCGGGCCCGACCTCACCTACCAGCTGGCCGAGATCAACGGCGCGCCCGGGCTGCTGCGCTTGTACAAGGGCAAGCTGGATTCGGTGGTCACCGTGGTCACCGACGGGCGGCGGATTCTCGACATGTACCTCGTGCGCAATCCGGACAAGCTGGCGGGCATCGCGCCGCGGTAAGCCGCTGCGCCGTACCTCAAGGGGCCGCGCAAGCGGCCCCGTTGCATTGCGCGATCCCCGCGCGGCGGCCTGTTCGGGACGGACCATCCCGCGCCGCGCGAAAAAACTTCACGCCACCTGTCACAGGCGGCGTCCCCCGCCCGTCTTATCGGTATGGAAGCCAAAAACGGCGACCGCAACCACAACCCAAACGGAGCCCATCATGACCACCAAAGCCCACGCCATGCGCCTGCCCTTCTACGAACTCTCGCCCGGCCCCTACAAGGCGTTCATCGCCGCCGGCGAGGCGCTCAAGACTTCCACGCTCGGCAAGAAGATCGTCGACCTGGTGTTCCTGCGCGTCTCGCTGATCAACGGCTGCGCCTACTGCGTCGACATGCACTGGCGCGACCTGATTGCGCAGGACGTCGACCCGCGCGTGCTCAACAGCATTTCCACCTGGCACGAGCACGACCTGTTCACCCCGCGCGAGAACGCCGCGCTGCTCTGGGCGGAACTGGTCACCAACGCCACCGCCTCGCGCGTGCCGGACGCCGACTTCGCCGCCATGAAGGAACATTACAGCGACGCCGAGATCACCGACCTGACCTTCGCCGTGGCGCTGATGAACGGCTGGAACCGCATCTCGATCGCGATGCGCAACCCGGTGCCGCGCAAGGTATAAGGAGGCTGCGATGCTCGCGCAACTGCAAGGCGCCTGCGCCAGCTCGCGCTGGCGCATCTACCGCCACCCCGAGTGCGCGCGCTGCGCGCGTTACGCGCGTACCCATCTGCGGCTGGACTGGCGGCATTTGCTGGAAGAGTCCACCGCCGCGCCGCCCTCGGGCGTATTGCGCATGGGCGAGGTGGTGGTGCAGGAACTGGCGACCGGCGCGATGTTTCATGGCGCCGAGGCAATGGAGCGCATCGCGCGCGCCGTGCCGCTGTATGCGCCGCTGCGCCTGTTGTTGAAGGTGCCGGCGGTGAGGAGGAGGGTGGATGCGGAGTTTGGTGGATGCGGCGGAGAGAGTTGTTCGCTGCCGTAACGGCGGCCAGGAGTCCGCGCGGGGTTCCTCGAATATCCGCTGAAGCGGATGGAAGGCCTCTCCCCCTAAAAGAGGCACCTTAAGCTGCTTCGTGACTCTCCTTGGTGCCGCGCGCCTTCTTCCCCTCGATCATCACCCACGCGCTCGCCGCGCTGAGCAAGGCCAGCCCGGCGCAGATCCACATCACCCAGCGAAACCCCGCGACAAACGCCGCGCCGATCGCCTCGCGCAGCACGCGCGCCGTCTCCGCGCCGGTGCCCGCCGGAATCGCGATCCCCGCCAGCTTCTCCTTCTGCGCCAGCGTCGCCTCCACCAGCTCGCGCGGCAAGCCTGCATGCGCCAGCGCACTCGCCAAGCTCGCATTGAACGCCCAGGCCAGCACGATGCCGAAGGCCGCGATCGCGAGCAAGCCCGCCGCGCGCGACACCGCGTTGTTCACGCCCGATGCCGTGCCCGCGCGCTCCTCGCCCACCGCGTTCATCACCGTGGTCGTCAGCGGCGCCACCGTGATGCTCATGCCCAGCCCCAGCACGCACACCGCCGGCAGGAACGCCGTCCAGTAGTTCGCCCCCGCGCCCGGTACCGCGAACAGCGCGAACCCCGCCGCCGCGATCACCGGGCCGACGACCAGCGGCCCCTTCGCCCCGTAACGGTCCACCAAGGTCCCGGCCCAGCGCGACAGCGCGAACATGATGGCGATGAAAGGCAGCAGCGCCGCGCCCGCGGCGGTGGCGCCCATGCCCTGCACCTGGATCAGGTTGAGCGGCAGGAAGAACAGGCCGCCGCCCAGCGCCGCGTAGAGCAGCAGCGTCAGCAGGTTCGCCCCCGCGAAATTCTTCTCGCGGAACAGGCCGAGCGGCAGCATCGGCGCCGCGCTCTTGCCCTCCACCAGCACGAACCACCCCAGCGCCGCGATGCCGATCACCCCCGCGCCCGCCACCTGTGTATTCCCCCAGCCCTGCGCCGGCGCCTGGATCAGCGCGTAGGTCACGCCCGCGAGACCCGCGGTCGCCAACGCCGCGCCCAGCCAGTCCACCCGGCTGTGCGTGGCCGCCGCCGCACCCGGCACCACCTTCACCACGCCCCGGCTCTCCGGCACGTGCACCGCGCAGATGATGAGCAACACCACGCCCGCCGGCAGGTTCACCAGGAACGCCCAGGTCCACGAGTAGTGCTCCACCAGCCAGCCGCCGATCACCGGCCCTACCGCCGCCGTGATGCCCGAGAACGCCGACCAGGTGCCGATCGCCGCGCCCCGCTCCTTGGGCGGAAACGCGCTCGAGAGCAGCGACAAGCTCCCCGGCACCATCAGCGCCGCCCCCGCCCCCTGCACCGCGCGCGCGAAGATCAGCAGGTCCGCCGTCCCCGCGAACGCGCAAGCCATCGATGCCGCCGTGAACAGCGCCACGCCGATCATGAACACCCGCTTGCGGCCATAAGTGTCGCCGAGCGCCCCGCCCACCAGCAGCAGCGCCGCCAGCAGCAGCGCATACGCCTCCATCACCCACTGCACCTGCGCGCTGCTTGCATCGAGTTGCCGCTGGATCGCGGGCAAGGCCACGTTCACCACCGTGCCGTCGATGAACGCCAGGCTGGAGCCGAGCACCGCCGCCACCAGGGTCCAGCGCTTGGCCGCCTGCGTGCACGGGGCGAGGGACGCCTCGCCATGCAGGATGGCGGCGTCGTCGCAGGGGGGCTTGGCGATGTAGCTCATGGCGGGCCGATGGATTGAACCACCTCGCGCCAGTTGCCCCACGTCATGCGCGGCGTCTCGCGGTCGCGGTTATACGGCTGGTCATACAGTACATGCCTCCAGTCCGGCTCGCGGTATCCCGTCACCTCGGGCCGGTCGTCGACCAGGATGTCGCCCACCACCAGCGTCTTGTCCTTGGTGATGATCACCTTGGAGATGAAGTCGGCGCCGATGTGGCGCTCGACCCATTCGTATTTCTCCGGTACGCAGTAGCGGTAGGCGGTGAGCGGCGAGGTGCAGATGCGTACCTCATGCCCGGCCGCCATCATGGCGCGCAGGCCGGCGATCGCGCCTTCGATCGGCGGCAGTTCGGCATAGTAGCGCTCCATCTCGAAAATGCCGCCGACCAGCTCGCGGTGCGCCTCGGGGTAGTCGTCGTCGATGTAGAAGCTCTTGCGCGCCTCGATGGGCACGTGGGCCTTGTCGGGGTGCAGGCGCAGCCAGTGGTTCAGGAAACCGGCTTCGAAATCGGCGAGCACGCCGTCCATGTCGAGCAGTATCAGCATGCGGCACTCAAGCTTTCGTCGTCAGGGTTTGCAGCGCGCGGTGATAGCGCTGCACGCGTTCCATGTCCTTCGCGCCCAGGGTGCCGATGCGCGTCAGGTCCATGTTGTCGCGCACGTCCTCGATCTTCACGCGGCGCGCCAGCGGGTCGCGGGCGGCGCGCTCGATGAACTCCTCGTAGCTCTCGCTCTCGCGGCGGCTCAAGCCGTCGACGGCGGCGATCACCTGCTCGGGTACGCCGAGCCTGCGCAGCTCGTCCCAGGTCACCCCGCCGTCCTCGACCACGTCGTGCAGCACCGCGGCCATGCGCGCGTCCTCGTCGGCGAATTTCATCATCAGGCGCAGCGGATGCAGGATGTAAGGCGCACCCGCCTTGTCCACCTGACCGGTGTGCGCGCGGCACGCCAGGGCGATGGCGGCCTCCAGTATGTTCGCGGCCATTTCGGCACCTCTCTTCTTTCGTCTAAGCTGTACGTATTATCAGCCCGGCGCATCATGCTTGCCAAGCGCCGCCCGCGTCCGCACACTGGATGCTCCGCAATAGCAACAAAGGCCGCGCCATGGGATTCGCCGAACAACGCAAGATCAAGGAGTTGACCGAGACCGTGCTCTCCGAGCGCGAGAGGGAGCTGGAGTCCCTTTGCCGCGCAGCCATAAGAGGTGAAACCGAGCAAGTCGCAAGCGCGCTGATGTCCGGCATTGATGTCAACGTACAAGATGCCGAAGGCATGTCCCCGCTTCATTGGGCGGTTTGGGGTGGCCAAGAGGATACGGTCCGTCTCCTGCTTGCTCTAGGCGCGAATCCGAACATGCCGAGCAACGAGGGCGAGCACGCAACGCCGTACTGGCATGCCGCCAAAGACTTTGGCATGCCGGAAATTGCGGAGTTGCTCCGAGAAGCGGGTGGAACTCTCGGCCGGGCAAGCAAGTGAGATTTACGCATTCGATCGGGCGGGCGCCTCGTGGCGTCGCTCATATCGGAGGTCAGGCTGCGCGAGCCATGCGCTCATCTACGAGTCAGGACGCATCGCAGCTTTAATTGCACAATCATGCGGCGCAACGCTTGCCAAGCGCCGCCCGCGCCCGCACACTGGACGCCCCGTAATAACAAGAAAGGCCGCACCATGGGACTCGCCGAGAAACGCAAGATCAAGGAACTGACAGAGACCGTCCTGCCCGAGCGCGAGAAGGAGTTGCTGGAAATCACCGGCAGCGCGATTCGCTACGAGGTGGACTGGGAGAGCCTTGCGAACGATGCGGAAGGGCTGAACTTTCTCGACAATCTGTCGTGCCACCGGCTCAACATGGCGCTGCGGGTGATCTGCGCGGATGAACTCGGGCGCGAGGCGGTGGGCGAGGCGCTGAAGACGGTGAAGCTGGTCAATGTGGCGAGCCCGGCGGAGATGAAGATTGAATTCGGTGGTGGGGTACTTGAGATGCGCTGCGCGTATGCGAAGCGGACCGATGGGATGTATTCGGACAACCAGATACGGGAAGTGTTGATGGCGAAGCTGTAGGGCGCCATTGCACTACCCAATTACATATTTGAGTCCATCCAGTAGATCGGGGCAGGTTTGCCCGGACCGCGCCCAGGCGAATTCGAACCACTCTTGTGCCTCTGCGTTGTTTACAAACGCGTCGTTGCGGAGTTCGCGGTCGGAATGGAACTCAATCAGGCCGAGCGTGCCGGCAGCATCAAGAACAAGACAGCCGCCTATATCTCCATAGAGGGGAAAAGCATCGAAATCGATCGCGATGCCTTGACGCGATTCCATTCGAGGAGACACGTCCGCGAGCAGTGCAGCGCGCGATTGCGTGAGTCTGGCCGCATGCGCGGGAGTCCAATTGATGATCCGGACCTTCATTTGGACGTCCCTTTGGCTGGCGTCCCGCGCAACTGCGAGATCGCCTCTTCATCCACCTCGATGAACCCCCTGCGCGGCCGGTCGAAATCGAGGATCAGCATGATCACCAGCACGATCAGCACCGAGAGGGTGCCGAGCGAGAAGTTGTTGCGCGCCTGGCCGAGGCCAAAGCCGTGGCCGACCACGGCGAGCGAGATGGCGGAGGCGAGCAGCAGCATCCAGATCACCGTCTCGGGCACGTGGTTGTTCATCGCCGCGATGCGCTTGCTGGGCAGGTCGATCACCTCGTTCAGCGCCTGGGTGTAGAGGTTGGCGGGGTAGGGTTTCTCGTCGCGGTTGGCCAGGGCGATGGCTTGGGCCCAGAGCATGGTCTGCACGGTGACGGTCTCAAGCTGGGCGGCGGCCAAGCGCTGCCTGTCGATGCCGGCGCCAGCGTAGGCGATGCGCGCGTCGATGTAGCGGCGGATCAGCGAGGCACTGGCGGACTTTTGCGGCTCGGGCAGCAGTTGCGCGCGCAACTGCAAGGTGCCGATCGCGTTCGCCTCCTCGACCACCAGTTGCTTGCGTGCGTCGTAGCGCGCCACCGCCATCGAGAAGGTGAAGGCCAGCAGCAGGGCGAGCAGGCCCAGCACGGCGGCCTGGATGTTGCCGAACTGGCCGCGCGTGGCGTCGTCCGCGCGGCCGTGCTTGCGGGCGCGCCGATGCGCGAAGAGGTAGCCGATCTCGCCGCAGACGAACAGGGCGATCAGCAGGACGAGGGCGATCAGCGGCGCGCTGGCGTTGTAGAGCAGTTCGCGGTGCATGGTGTCTTGTTGTTCTTGCGCAAGGCGCCATCTTGCCTGAAAAGCGCGCCGCGCCGGCTGGACGCGCCGTCAGTGATGCACCCCGTTGGCGCGCGCCGCCTGTATCTGCAGCGCCGTGGGCGCATCCGGGTCGGTGTGCAGGGTGAAATAGAAGCGCGCGCCTTCGCCCAGGCTGGCCTCGGCCCAGACGCGCCCGCCGTGGCGGGTGATGATGCGGTGGACGATCGCCAGGCCCACGCCGGTGCCTTCGTACTCGTAGTCCGCGTGCAGGCGCTGGAACACGCCGAACAGCTTGCTGCTGTAGCGCATGTCGAAGCCGGCGCCGTTGTCGCGCACGCAGAACACGTCGGGCCCGCTCTTGTCAGGCGTGCTGCCGGGGGCGCCGGGCGCGCGGCTGATCTCGATGCGCGCCCGCGGGGTATTGCGCGAATACTTGACGGCGTTGCCGACCAGGTTGGTGAGCGCCTGGCGCATCAGCACCGGGTCGACGTCGGCGCTGCCCAGGTCGCCGACCACGAACTCGATCTCGCGTCCCTGGTATTCGCCGCGCAGCTCCTCGATCACGCCCCGCACCAGCCCCTCCAGCGACACGCCCTGGGTCACCACCGGCGCGCGCCCCATGCGCGCGAAGTCGAGCAGGTTGTCGATCAGGGTGCTCATCTTGCGGCTGCCGTCGCGCACCACCCCGAGCAGGCGCCGCCCCTCGTCGTCCAGCTTGTCGCTGTAGTCCTCCTCGAGGATGCGGGCGTAGCCGTCCACCGTGCGCAGCGGCGCGCGCAGGTCGTGCGAGACCGAATAGGAGAAGGCGTTCAGTTCCTCGTTGGCGGCGCGCAGCTCGCCGGCGCGCGCCAGCTCGCGTCTGAGCGCCTCGCGCTCGTTGTCGTGCGCCGTCACCAGGCGCGCGTACAGGCGGCCGTTGTCGATCAGCAGCACCATCAGCACGAAGCTGCCCGCCATCAGGCCGTAGACGCGGCCGGCGTAAAAGCCCAGGTCGAAGCGCCCGCCGTTGAGCATCGCCGAGAGCGCGATGTCGGCCAGCCAGGCGCACATCACCACCATCAGCCACAGGTCGAGCACGCTGTGCGGGCGGCGCCGGAACCACAGCAGCAGCAGCGCCACCAGGCTCAGGCTCCAGGTCGCGCCGACCACAACGATCAGCGCCGGCGCGTAGCGGTTGCCGATCATCACCGGCGGCAGGTTCTCGTGGCCCGCCGTGGTGAGCAGCGCCAGGCCGACCACCGCCGCGCACACCGCCGTCACCCCGATCGCCACCGCGCGCGCCTCCCTCGCATGCTCGCGCGCATGCCCGCGCGGAAGCCCGGGGGCCGGCGATGGGGCGGCGGCCCGCGCCGGGCGCGGCAGCAGCGCGTAGAGGATCACCAGCAGTGGAAAGCCGCCGTGCCAGAACATGTACAGCCAGGCGGTGGTCTGCGGCCCGCTGCCGAACAGGCCTTGCGGCGCGAACACCCCGGGGAAGGAGAGCGCGTGCACCACCGTGATCAGCGCCGTGAACAGGTAGGCGCAGGCCAGCACCAGCAGGCCGGGCGAACGCAGGAAGCCGTACTGGCCGAACAGCAGCAGCGCGGTGATCAGGTCGTTGATGATCAGCGCCGATTCATAGATCGGGATGAAGGCCCAGTACTGGCCCAGCGGCAGCTTGGCGAAGGGCGCGAAGCCGGCGAAGAACAGGCCCGATACCAGCGCCACCGCCAGGGCCAGCCTGCGCTCGCCCGCCCCGGCCGGCAAGGTAGCGAGGTAGTCCTGCGCGAAACCGTCGGGTGAGGCCTCCGACTCCTGCGGTCCGTCCGGCATTACGCCTCCGGCAATATGGCAATGCTGGCGCGGGGTCGGACAGAAGTCTGAAGCGCTGGCAATGTTGGTTTGACCAAAAAGATAACACAGGCATTCGCCGCTTTGAACAAAACTGTGCGCGTGGATTCAAAAAGAACTTCGATGCAGTGCAGCGAGCGCGGCGCGGCATGCGGCCGGGTTGAAAAAAGTGTGATTTATGTCACACAATCACGTCACCAAAACTTTCTGTCCATCACCGCAAGGGAAATAAACATGTCCAGACTGCGCGTCAAACGCATCTACGAAGCGCCCGCCAAAAGCGACGGCACCCGCCTCCTGGTGGACCGCCTGTGGCCGCGCGGCCTCACCAAGGAGGCTGCCGAAATCGACTATTGGGCCAAGGACATCGCGCCATCGAACCAATTGCGCCAGTGGTATGCGCACGACCCGGCCAGATGGGACCAATTCCGCGACCGCTACTTCGCCGAGCTTGCGCAAAACCAGGCCGGCGTGGCGGCGCTGCGCGCGCACCTGGGCAGGGGTGTGAACACCCTGTTGTACCAGTCCAAGGAAGAGGAGATCAACAACGCCGTGGCGCTCAAGGAATACCTGGAGGGCCGGGCCTGAGCGGGGCCGCCGGGCTGGTTTGCCGTCGCCGCTGCGCGGCGACTCGTGCATCACTGCCGCTGCGCGGCGACTCGTGCATCACTGCCGCTGCGCGGTGACTCGTGTATCACCACCACCGTGCGGTGACCCGTGCATCACCTTCGCAGTGCGGTGACTCTTGAATCATCGCCGCCGTGCGGTGACCCGCGTCCCACCGCCGCTGCGCCATGACTCGCGCACCGCCACCGCGCCCGACGCCGGCAACGGCCCCTGGCGCGGTCGCGGCGCCGCGCGGTATCATCGGCGCCCATGAACCCGACCCGCCTCCTCCCCTGGCCCGCGCTCGCGGCTCTCGTGCTCTGCGTGGCGGGCGCCGCCCACGCGCAGAATTTCGCGCCCGGCGAATACCTGGGCGAAGGCGGCCGCGGCAATCTGCGCCTGGAGGGCGCGGCCGGCGGCGCGCAAAAGTTCTTTCTCGAATCCTACGGCGCCAACGGCCATAGCTGCCAGGTCGACGGCACCCTGCGCGCCGGCACCGCGCGCGTGCCCACCGAGGACAAGGAGCCGCCCTGCGTGCTCAAGTTCAAGAACAAGGCCGACGGCATCGAGGTCGGCGCCGAGTCGCCCAGCTGCCAGTTCTTCTGCGGCGCCCGCGCCACCATCGGCGACTCCTTCCTCAAACCGCCGGCCGGCTGCACCACCGCCGAAGTGAAAAAGACCCGCACCGCCTTCAAGCAGCAGTTCGACAAGAAGGACTACACCCAGGCCAGGGTCCTGCTGCAGCCGGTGGTCGACAAGTGCCTGAAGACCATGAACGAGGTCGACGAAGGCTGGGTCCGCAACGATATGGCGCTCACCCTCCTGCGCCTGAACGACAAGCCCGGCTGCGTGAAGATGCTCGAGTCGTACAAGGAACTGGCGGCGATGAACGACAAGCAGCTGGCCGACAGCTACCCGCCTTTTGATGCGCAGATCCGCGAGCCGATCGCGCGCGCGACGCGCACCAATCTCAAGCTGTGCGGCGCGCCGGTGAAATAGGGCGCCGCTGCCCTGGGGAAGCTCTGCGAAAGCTGCATAACGGGCCGAGGAGCGCCAGCTGGGGAGGCCGTGGGCTTTCACACCAAGGGCTTGGAGTAGGTTCGCCTTGGAGATGATGCAGCCGAGAACTCTTTTGCAAAATCTCCCTAGCTGCCGTACTGCGCAATCACCGCCGGGTCCGGATCGCGCCCCAGGCCCGGGCCGGTCGGCACCTTGATGACACCGTTCTTTACCTCGATCGCGTCGCCCAGCGGGTTGGCGCCGAGGTCCGCGTAGGAGTATTCGATCATCGTCTCCTCTTCAAAAGCGGCGGCGATGTGCACGCTGGCGAGCAGGCCGGGGCCGAAGTAGGGGCAGTGCGGCACCAGTTTCACGTGATGCTGGCGGGCGAGGGCCGCGATCTCCAGCATCGGCGTGATGCCGCCGATCTTGGTCACCGAGGGCTGCGCGATGTCGACCGCGCCGGCGATGAACATCTGCTCGAAATTCTTCGGGCTGATCGCGTTCTCCCCGGAAGTGACGGGGATGCCGCACCTGCGGCGCACCTCGGCGAGCCCGGCGAAATCCTCCGGCGGCCACACCGGCTCCTCGAACCAGGCCAGGTCGTAGGGGCGCACCTGGTCGGCAATCGCCAGCGCCTCGTCCACCGTCCACGGGCAGTTCACGTCCATCATCAGTTTCACGCCGGGGCCGATGGCCTGGCGCGCCGCCTTCACCTGTTCGACGCCGGTCTCGTGCAGCTTGATCGCCCGGTAGCCGCGCGCCACCGCGCCGGCCGCATTCCTGGCCACCAGCGCCGGGTCGGTGTAGCGCATCAGGCTGGCGTAGCAGGGCAGTTGCGCATGGCGCGCGCCGCCGAGGAGCGCGGAAACCGGCTTGCCGGCCGCCTTGCCGGCGATGTCCCACAGCGCGATGTCGAGGCCCGCGAGGGCGTAGACCACCGGGCCGGTGCGCCCGACGATGTGCAGCTTGCGGTTCAGGTCCGCCATCAGCGCGGCGATGTCGCGCTCATCGCGGCCGGTGGCGAGCGGGCCGACCAGCGTCTGGATCGCCGCGCGCGTCGCCGGCCAGACGCCGAAGCCGAAGGCTTCGCCCCAGCCCACCAACCCGCTGTCGGTCTCCACGCGCACCAGCAATATCTCCATGAAGCGCGGGCGCCCGGCGAACAGGGGCTTGGGGCCGAAGATCTCGTAGGGGAGATTCAAGGCGATGGTGTCGATGGAGCGGATGGTCATGGCGGCTTGATGCTAAAGGAGGGACGCGTAAGGAAAATGAAAATCGGAAAATGCAAAAAGCACAGGCGGGAGTCCGCGGGCGGGATTATTCCACTTTGATGTCCGCGTCCTTGACCACCTTGGCCCATTTCGGAATCTCGCGGCGCAGCCAGGCGGCGAATTCCTCCGGCGTGCCGCCTTCGGCATTGAAGCCCTGCTCGCCCATCTTGTCCATGATGTCCTTGGTTCTAAGCGCCTTGTTCACCGCGCTGTTGACGCGCGCGATGAAGTCCGGCGGCGTGCCGACAGGGGCGACGATGCCGTTGATGGTCACCGCGTCGACCTGCGGGAAGCCGGACTCGGCGAAGGTCGGCACCTCGGGCATCACCGCGCTCCTCTTCGGTGAGGTGATGGCGAGCGAGCGCATCCGTCCGCTCACGGTCATCGGCTTGGCGCTGCTTTGGGTGACGAACAGCATATTGGTCTGCCCGCCCACCAGTTCGGTGACGGCCTGGCCGGTGCCCTTGTAGGGGATGTGCGTCATCTGCAAACCGGCGGCGGCGCGGAACTGCTCGGCGGCCAGGTGCACGCCGGTGCCGATGCCGGCCGAGCCGAACGAGAGCGCGCCCGGTCTGGACTTCGCATACGCCACGAACTCGGCCACGCTTTTCGGCGGCTGCGCTGGCGGCACCACCATCACCAGCGGCGAGGTGGCGACCAGCACGATGGGCGCGAAGTCCTTCAGCGTGTCGTAGGGCAGCTGCTTCATCAGGCTGGGGTTGGTGACAAAAGCCGCGTCGATCATGCCCAGGGTGTAGCCGTCCGGCGCCGCCTTGGCGACCTGGCCGGTGCCGATGGTGCTGCCCCCGCCCGGCTTGTTGTCGATCACCACCTGCTGGCCGAATTCATCGCCGATGGCGGGCCCGAGCAGGCGCGACAGGATGTCGGTGCCTCCGCCCGGCACGTAGGGCACGACGAGGCGGATCGAATGGGTGATCCTGGTCTGCGCGAAGGCGGCGGAGGTGGAGGTGAGGGCAAGGGTGAGGGCGCAAAGGCACAACAGGGGGAATGCGCGCGCGGCACGCGGCAGGGTCTGCGGCATGGATTTTGTCTCCGGGAAACGCTGATTAAGTCCCAAAAGCTGTGCGATGTAACAACACTCTTGCTCTGGAATCGGGGGTTGTTAAGGGGGCGCAGCCCACTTAATCAATATTTCCTCCGGTCTTGGGCGCTTGTCGAGGTCGCGGCACTATGAAATACAACAACTCACAACAACTCGCAACAGCCCGGGCATCATAGCGAACTGGTGCGTTTTTTCCCCGCTGCTCGCGCTTATGCAGCCCTTGCGTGGACGATAAGATCAGAGTCCCGACACACTGCGCCTGCAATCAAAGCCCATGTCTTCCGCCGCCCCGCGCGAGTCCCATACCGAACGCGAACTCAAGACCCGTGTCGCCGCCCTGGAAGCGCGCGTGGTCTGGCTGGAAGAGATGCTGCGGCGCGTGCTCGGCGAGCCGGCCAATCACGCGCAGGCGGCCGCTGAAGCCGCCCCGCCGATCGTGCCCAATCCCATGCTGGACCGCTTTCTGCTGCGCACCCAGCCGATGCCCACGCTGGCCTTCCCGCATGACCTGGCTTTCTCCGGCACGCTGGATGCGCCGCCGTCCGAACCGGCCGGCCGGCTCGCTCCCTGGACCCTGGACCTGGATGACACCCTGGGCGGCACGTCCCATGCTGGGCCTGCTCCTGCTCCTGCTCCCGCATCTGTGCCTGCCTCCCGCGCCGTCCCTGCTGCTTCTCCCTCACCCGTATCAGCACCCGCACGCCGCGACGCCGCCCCTGCCGCGCCGCCGCCCGCTTTTGTACCGGCCCCGGTGGCCATCACCCCGCCGGCCCGTCTCGCCCCGCGCAAGGAGCCGGTCTCGCTCGGCATCACCGCCGCCTTCAGCACCCTGGAAGACCAGATCGCCCTGGCCGCCGACGCCGAACTTGCCGTCGCCACGCGCCGCCGCCCCGCCGCGCCGCGCGCCCAGGCGCTCCCCGAATTGCTGGCCACCGGGCGCCTGGTGCCGGCCCCGCTGCTCGACGTGAACTGCGCCCTGGAGATGCTCAACCCCAGCATCCTGCAGCAGATCATGGCGATCTGGCACCTGCCCGAATGCGCCACCCGCCTGCACCGCCTGCTGCAGGAAGACCGCAACAGCCGCGCCGGCCTGGACCCGGCGGTGCGCGACGAACTGGAGATGCTCGGCGACGTGCGCGCGATGCTGACGGCGCAAGAGGCCTGAGCCGCGCGGCGCCGTTGGCCGACAAAGGGGAGTGCGATTGGGGCGAGCCCCCTCAACTTGCGTTTCGCAATCTCCCGAGATCAGAGGCCGCCGCAAAGGGATTTGCGCGGCCTCGATTGCAAAGGCCGGCTTTTTTCATGGAGCGGCGCGGGCCTTGCGCGCATGGATATTGTTCTCGGTAACAAATATGTTACCATTTGATCAATGCAGATTCGCGTCGAGGAATACGTCCGGGAAGACGGATCCGATCCTTACCGGGACTGGTTTACGCGCCTCGATGCGGCGGCGGCGGCCAAAGTGGCCACCGCGTTGCTGCGCATGCAGATGGGCAATACCTCCAGCATCAAATGGTTCGCGGGCATCGGTGAATACCGGATCGACTGGGCCCCGGCTACCGGATTTACCTGGCGCGGGACGGCGCCACGCTGATCGTCCTGTTCGGCGGCGGCACCAAGAAATCCCAGCCAAGACATTGAGCGGGCGAAGGCCCTGCACGCTGAATACAAGGCGCGCAAGAAGGCCACCACGGGCAAAGGCAGGAGGTAGCAATGGCACTGACACGCGATTTCAAACTGACGGTTCTCGAGCGGGCGCAGCGCGACCCCGAATTCGGCGCTGCGCTGCTCGATGAAGCGGCGGTGCTGTTTCTCAACGGCGAACCGGAGATGGCGCGCCTGATCCTGCGCGATCTGGTGAATGCGACGGTGGGCTTCGAGGGCCTGGCTGCCGCCACCGCCCGGCCGAGCAAGAGTCTGCACCGCATGCTGTCGGCGCACGGCAATCCCAGCATGGACAGCCTGGCCGCGATCTTCAGCGCCGTGCGCAAGGAACTGGGCGTGGAAATACAGGCGCGCAGCGTGGCTGCCGCCTGATGCCGCGCACCGGCGTTCTACGGGCTGCCGCCCTCACTCCAGCAGCGCATACCCCGCGTCCGCCGGGGTCACCACCGAAATGATGCGCAGCGGCTCGCTGCCGTGATTGGTCACGCCGTGCACGCAGCCCACCGGCGCCACGGCGACGTCGCCGGCGCGCAGGGTGCGGGTGGCGCCTTGCGCATCGAGGCGGTACTCGCCGCTGCCGGAGAGGATGGTCCAGGTGTCCTGCCCCCGCGGGTGCACGTGGGCGGCGATGCTCTGGCCGGGGCCGACGTGCCAGGCGACCACCACCGCTTCGCCGCTTTGCGTGACCACGCTGCGGATCGGCTCGCCGGGGCTGATCTGGAAGTGGTCGGCGCTGTGGAAAATGCGTTCGGTGGACATGGCGGCTCATGGACGGAGGCTGCGGCGCAGCCGGTGCCCTGGGCAATGCAATAAGCAGGCCGCGCGGGCGCGCCTAGGTATAAGTACGCAGGCGGGCGCTGGCTGCCCGGCGCGAGGTTCAGGCGGTCGCGGTGGCCTTGCGCGCGGCGGCGTTTGTGCGCGGGACGGCGGCCTGTTTGCGCGCGGGTTTTTTCGGCTTTTTCGTCACGGCAGCGCTGATCACGGCAGTCTTCACCGCGGTACGCTTTGCCATGGTCCGCTTTGCCGTGGCCCGCTTCGCCGCGGCTGGCTTGACCATAGCCGCCTTCGCTACGGCCTGCTTGGGGACAGTCCGCTTCGCCACGGCTGGTCTGACCTTGGCACCCTTCGCCACGGCCTGCTTGCCCGGCGCCTTGGCCGCTGCCTTGCGCGCGGCGCGCGGCTGGGCCGGCGTTTTCCGTGTTGTCCGCTTGGCAATTTCCTTGCCCACCGCGCCGGCCGTCTCCCCGGCTGCGGCCTCTTGCGGCTCGGCAGCGCGCGCCGCGATCGCCTGCAGGGCCAGGCAATCGCGCACGTAAGCGTGCTTTTGCCGGGCGCTGAGCTGCTTGAGCGCGTACTCGGCCTTGGAGGAAGCCGAGCGGTCCGGGTAGGGCAGGGTGAGCAGCAGGCGGGCCGGCGGGTGGGAGCGGGTGTAGCGTGCCCCGGTGCCGGCGGCGTGGGCCGCGCAGCGCGCCTCCACATTGTTGGTGATGCCGGTGTACAGGCTGCCGTCGCGGCATTCGAGCACGTAGAGAAACCAGGACATGGGTGGTGCGGGCGGGGTCGGGAAGTGCGGGCGCGCCTATTGTCGGCGGATATGGCATGGTTGACCAGCGGGCGCGGTCGGCCAGCGCAGCGTGCCCGTGGCCGCGCAAGGCCGAAACCATCGGGTTCGATCGTTGCGCCGCATCAATGGCGACTGGATTTGACGATCTTTAACCTCAATTGCCTGCGCTTGGGGCTGATTCGGCACTTTAACGATGCACGCATCATTAATCGTTGATATGCTTCGTCTCCACAAGAATTCCATTAAAACCCAAGTCTCTGATTTATAAGGGAGTTACTTAATGCTTACCCTCATTTCAGCGGCGCGTGGGCAACCAGCCCGCACGGCGGCCAAAGCGTTCGCCTGGACCGTCGCCGCGCTGCTTTCCGTCAACCTGGCCGCGCCTGCCGCGGCGCAGGAAATCCTGATCGGCCAGGTGGCGTCGAAGACCAACCTGGTGACCGGCGCGAACGGCCGCGGCATGGCCACCGGCATCAACGTCTACCTGTCGGCGGTGAACGCGGCCGGCGGCGTAGGCGGGCGCCAGGTCAAGCTGCTCTCCAAGGAAGACGACGCCAACGCCGGCAAGATGATGGACGCGACCAAGGAGTTGGTCGCCAACAAGGACGTGGTTGCCCTGGTCGGTTTCGTCAACACCTCGGGCCTGGCCGAGATCGCCAAGAAGAACGTGCTCTCCGATGCCGGCATCGCGCTGGTCGCGCCGCTGCAGGGCGACAAGGGCATCGTCGGCGCCGACAACTTCTTCCCGTTCAGGTCCGGCTACCCGGACGAAGTGACCGCGCTGGTCAAGGAAGCGGCGGCGACGCAGAAAAAGAAAGTCGTGGTCGCCTGGTACAACGTCACCTTCGGCCCGGCCATGCAGGCCCTGGCCGAGGCGGAACTGAAAAAGCTGGGCCTTGCTGCCGCCTTCGTCAAGGTGGACGCGCAGGCGCCGCCGGAAAAATTCAACGACGTGATGAAGGACGTTTCCGCCCAGGTGATCAAGGAGAACCCGGATGCGGTGATCATGCTGCTCTCTTCCAAGTACGTCGCCGAACTGACCAAGGCGATCAAGAACTCGGCCGCCGGCGGCGCGCAGGTCTACGCCATGTCGGTGGTATGGGCCGACGACATCGTCAAGGTTGCCGGCGAGGACAAGGCGCGCGGCACGGTGATCGCCCAGGCCGTGCCCTTCCCCTACTCGGCCACCCTGCCTTTTGTGGGCGAGTACCAGCGCGCGATGAAGCAGTACGCTCCGAACGAGCAACTGTCCTTCCCCTCGCTGGAAGGCTACGCCGCCGCCAAGATCACGGTCGAGGCGCTCAAGCGCGCCGGCGCCAACCCGACGCGCGAGAAGGTGCTCAAGGCTCTGTACGGCATGGGCGAGTACAACCTGGGCGGCGTCTACGTGGACTACTCGGCCAAGGGGCGCCGCGGCTGGGGCAGCGTCGACCTGACGGTGATCGGGCCGAAGGGCAAGCTGCTGCGTTAAGCGGGAATTTGCACGATGAAAAGGGCGCGGAGATCCGCGCCCTTTTTGTTTTTGCGCTTCCCGCTTTGGGCTGCGCGCTGCCGCCTTGAGCTGTCGCCCCGGCATGGGGTGACTCATGAATCATCGGCACGCCGGCATGCCGGCACGCCGCGCATCGTGGATCAGCGCGCCATCACGAAACGCATCACCCGCCGTCCGCGATTCTCGGCGATGTAGACATTCCCTTTCGAGTCCACCGCCATGCCGTGCGCCTGGTTGAATTCGCCGGCAAAAGTGCCGGGGCGCCCGAAGCTGGCCAGGTGCTTGGCCGTCGCCCGCTCGAAAATTTCCACCTGCGCGTTGTTCTGGTTCATCACATACACCCAGCGCTGCTGCGCATCCGGCGAAAAGTCGACCGCCACCGCCGAGCCGCCGGTCTCCTTCGGCTTGCCGTCCGCCGGAGGTGTCACCGGGGTCCACGGCACCGCGAAGTTGCGCAAGAGGCGGCCCTCCTTGTCGTAGATCTCGATGCGCGAGCCGGTGCGGTTGCACACATACACCTCGCCCGCGCGCGACATGGTCAGGCAATGCACGCTCTCCATGTGCGGCAACTGCCACTGGCGGAGAAAACGGCCGGTCTTGTCCAGCACCACCACGCGCTTGTTCTGCCCCGGGCTCTCGCCGTCCGCCACGTACACGTCGCCATTGGCCGGGTCGACGGAAATGCTCGACGGCGAAGTAAAGCGCGCCGCGTCCGAGTTGAGCGGCTTGCCCTTGATGGTGCCATCGGCCGTATCGAGCTGCCCCTTGGCGCCCGCCTGCAGCAACAGGCGCGCGCCGTCGCGCGTGTACTTCTGCACCATGCCCGAAGGCGCGGCAGCCACCCACAGGTTGTGCTCGGCGTCTTCATGGCAGGAGTGCAGGCGCGGATCGAGCAGCTTGGCGTCGCCCCAGGAGTTGACCACATTGCCCGCCGCATCGAACTCGATGATCGAGGGCGCCATCCGTCCGCCGTTCAGATCGCCGTCCGCCACGTCCTGCCGGTTCAGGATGAACACGTGGTCGCGCGAATCGACGCACACGCCGCCCAGGCCGCCGAGCACCCAGCGCTCGGGCAGGGGCTTGGGCCAGGCCTGGTCGATCACGTAATCGGGCGCGGCACCGGTTGAGCCCGGCGCGGCGCAGGCGGTGCAAAGCAAGGCAAGCAGAGCGGCGCACGCGCCCCTCATGTAGATGGCGGACCTCTGATGCATTTCTTGTCTCCTTTTTTGCCGGGGTCTTTTCGCCCCGGTGCCGACACGCTACTCCTTTCGCGCCGCGCCGCAAAGCGGACGTAGCCGCGTGATGTTACGTATCATCGCGTCACGAACTTCAGTCACCGTCCTCCCGCAACATGACCCACGCCCACGACCACCACCACGCTCCGGTAGACATCCACGCCCACTGGTACCCCTCCGCCTGGCTCAAGCGCCTGGCCCAACTCGGCCCCGCCCACGGCCTGGAGTACAAGGACGTGCCCGGCAAGGGCCCGCAGTTCAAGCACGGGTATCTTGCCACCGGCCCCTGCGGCCCGCGCTTCATCGACCTGGACGCGCGCCTGCACAGCATGGATGAACAGGGCGTGGCCGTGCACGCGCTCTCGCTCTCGCAGCCGATGCTCTACTGGGCCGGCCGCGAAGACGGCAACACCCTTGCCATCGAATACAACGACGAACTGGCGCGCGCCCACCAGCTGCATCCCGGCCGCCTGATCGGCCTGGCCACACTCCCCATGCAGGCTCCCGACCTGGCCCTGCGCGAAGTCGAACGCGCCGCCCGGCTCCCCGGCATCCGCGGCTTCTACCTGGGCACCCGCGTGCTGGAGAAGGAACTCTCCGCCCCCGAATTCTTCCCCGTGTACGAAGCCATCGAAGCCCTCGGCCTGCCGATCTTCCTGCACCCGGTCGAAGTGATCGCGCATGAGCGGCTCGAAGCCCATTACCTCACCAACCTGCTCGGCAACCCCTTCGAGTCGGCGGTCGCCGCCGCCCACCTGATTTTTGGGGGCGTGCTCGACCGCTTCAAGAACCTCGTCATCGTGCTGCCCCACGCCGGCGGCGCCTTCCCCTGGCTGGTGGGGCGCCTGAACCGCGGCTGGGAAAAGCGCGCCGACCTCCAGCACATCGAGCACAGCCCCTTCGATTACCTGCGCCGCTTCTACTACGACACTGTCGGCTACTCCGATGCCGTCGCCGAATATCTCGTGCGCCACATCGGCGCGGACCGGGTGATGATGGGCAGCGACTACTGCTTTCCGATCGCGTATGAGCAGCCGGTGAAGAACGTCACGGACAACCCGCTGCTTGATGGCGGGCAGCATCACGCGATTCTTGAGGGCAACGCGCGGCGCCTGCTCAAGCTCTAGGCCGCTGCTTTCATCGACGCGCTCCGCGCCAGGGCCCAAGGCGCCAAAGGTGGGCGATGGGCCGGGCGGGCGGGCGGCGGGCCGGGCTGACGGCCCCGCGCCAATTGCCTAGAATGCACAAAAAGCCGGAGACAAACATCGGCCAGCGAACTGGACCAGCACCGGGGATTGGTCAAGATCGACCTGTCCGTACCGGTTCTGCATCTAAAAGGTACAGATATCCGTACGGGATGGGGTTGTGCGTCGCGACATCGCGGGCCAACTTTGTCCGTACATTTAAGGAGCTATAACAACATGCATAAGCTTTACTTTGGCCCGGGCGCCTGTTCTTTCGTCCCCCACGCAGCACTGGAAATCATCAAAGCCGGCACCGGCGACGACTTCGAGACCCAGGTGGTCAAGCTGCACAAGGGCGAGCAGAACGCGCCCGAATTCCGCGCCATCAACCCGGACGGGCAGGTGCCGGTGCTGGAAGTCGACGGCGAGCCGCTGACCCAGATCGTGGCGATCGCCTTGTATCTCGACGCGAAATATCCGCAGTTCGAGCTGCTGCCGCGCGAGCCCTTCGCGCGTGCCCGCACCCTTTCGGCGATGGCGTGGATGAACAACACCGTGCACCCGACCTTCACGCACATCTTCATGCCCTACAAGTACGCCGAGGACAAAGCCGCCCAGGCCGAGATGAAACGCTACAACACCCTGCTGTTCACCGACCAGCTCAAGCGCATCGAGAACATGGTCAAGAAGGCCAACCCCTTCATCAACGGCGCCAAGATCGGCTTTCTCGACCTGTACGCCGTGGTGTTCATGCGCTGGGGCGGCCTCACCGGCATCGACCCGGACACCATGCCGGGCTACAAGGCCTTCGTGGACCACATCGCGGCCATCCCGCCGATCTCGATGGCCCTGGTGCGCGAGGCGCAGCCGCTGCACTATTTCAAGAAGGCGGCGTAAGGTAGCGATGCATCAATAGCAGGAGCAGCAATGGTGGTAACGAAGTGCGGGCGTGCCGAGGGGGCATGACCCGTGCCGCAAGACCAGTGCACGCGGCCCGGCCCGTGCCGAAAAACAAGAGGAAACGCTGAACAAGTCCCGAAAACAGGAAGATGCGCGGTACGCCTCTTTCTGATGTCGGGGGTTGTTAAGGGGGCGTAGCCCACTTAATCAGTATTGCCAGGACTCGAATGGCGCTGATCGCGCCGCCTTGCGAGGAGACATGATGCAAGTCCGCACCGCGCTTAACCTTCACGCCCTTCCCGCTGCCTGGTTCCGGGTTGCTTGGTCCCGGGCCGCCTTGCCCCGCGTCGTTTTGTCCTGCGCCGCGCTGGCCGTGCCCGCTGCAAGCCATGCGCAAGCCGGCGGCGCCACCCAGGCCGGCGGCGCCACGCAAGCCAGCGGCGCTTCTATCTACCAAGCCAAATGCAGCCTGTGCCACGACAGCGGCGCCGGCGCCGCCCCGCGCCTGACCCATCCCGAGGAATGGACCGCGCGCCTGGGCCAGACCCGCGCCGCGCTTCACAACGTCGCCGTGCAGGGCAAGCAGGGCACCGCGATGGCCGCCAAGGGCGGCTTCGCCGAGCTCTCCGACGCCGATGTGAAAGCGGCGGTCGACTTCATGCTGGTCAAACTCGATTACAAGGAAGGCGCGGCGCTGGCGGCCGCGCCGGTGAGCGCACCGGCTGCCGGGTCCGCCGCGAACGTTGCCGCTGCCGCTGCCGCTGCCGCTGCCGCTGTCGCGTCCCCGGCCCCGGCCCCTTCTTCCACTGCCCCGGTCGACGATGCCGCCATCGCCGAAAAAATCCGCGCCGCCTACGCCGCTTCCAACGGCGCCGTCTCGACCCGCGTGCAGGTCGAAAGCAGCGGGGGCGCCGTGACCCTGCGCGGCATGGTGCGCGACAACCAGGCGGTCAAGCGCGCCGAGGACCTCGCGCGCGCCGTGCCGGGCGTGAAGAAGGTCGACAACAAGCTGGTCTCGGCGGCGGTGTTCCAGTGGGACTGAAGCGGCCGCGATGACGGACGCCGCCGGGCGCCGCCATATTTGCATGACAAGCGCATGGGCCGATACAATGGAACAGCGCGCCGTTGCGCGAGCCACCAGGAGAGGATCGGCCATGCACTACGAGACCGTTTTCGACATCGCCAGCGCCGGCTACAAGGAGTGGACCTTCGCCGCCTTCGGGCTGATCCTGGCCGCGGCCGGCGTGGTGCAACTGTTCGCCCGCCGCCTGCTGCCCGCCTCGTGGGGGCCGCCGGCGCGCTGGCGCAAGGTGTTCGCCTGGGTCTTCCTGGGTTTCGGCGTGACCTGGACCGCCGCGGCCTTCGGCAGCACCTACCTCGGCTATCGCGCCCTCGCCGGCGCGGTACGGGAAAACCGCGCCCAGGTGGTCGAAGGCCGGGTCGGCGATTTCCGCCCCCTGGCCGCGCAGGCGCATGGGCAAGAGCGCTTTTGCGTCAACGGCAAATGCTTTTTCTATTCGGACTACCTGGTCAGCGCCGGCTTCAACCAGACCACCGCCCACGGCGGGCCGATCCGCGAAGGCCTGCCGGTGCGCGTGACCTACGTCGGCAACGACATCGTCAAGCTGGAAGTGGCGCGGTAACTCGCGCGCCCCGGCCGGGCGAGCGGCCTTACCTCCACTCCCGCAGCAGGTTCGACACCAGCGTTTTCACGGCCTGGTCTTCGTCGGCGGAAAGCGCGCGGTCCGCCGGTTTGGCCTTGGCCAGGGTCACCGCGACGAGGAACCTGTCGTTGTGGCCGAAGTAGGCGAGATATTCGTCGTCCTTTGCCTGGACCACCGAACCGACGGCGCGAAAGCCGCCGGCTCCCAGGCCCGCTTGCCGGGTGATCCGGAACGCGGGCGACGGGAACGACTTTTCATGGCCGGCCGCCACCTGCGCCGGCCTGTCGTCCCGCTTCACGCTGAGTGTCGCGACCCTTCCCGCGCCCTGATCGGTCGCATTGCAGCCGAACAGGTCCGCGGTCTGCTGGTTGCCGCCGCGGAATTCGGTTCCGGCGGCGCCCTTGATCAGGGTCTTCAGCTGCGCCTGGTATTTGTCGCAGATGTTCTGCGCGGCGGCGGACGAGGAGTACAACAAGGGGAACAACAAGGAGAACAGCAGCAGGAACAGCGAGCCAGCCGCGGGCAGGGTCAAGCGATGCAGGCCGGTTCGCACAATTTCCCCTCCTTGATTGTCCGGACATGATACATGGACGGGGCCCGCCGGCAGGCGCATCGCGGTGCCCGTGGGCAAGGAGCAGGAAAAGGAGAGGCAATCGGAGAGGCAATCCGCCGGGCGCATAAACAAAAGCGCGAGGCAAAGGCCTCGCGTTTTCGCTGGAGCACTGGAGCGGCGCCCCTTACAGCATCTGCGTCAGCAGCCAGTACAGGCTGCCCGCCAGCAGCATCGCCGCCGGCAGGGTCAGCACCCAGGCCATCGCCAGGTTGCGGATGGTCGAGAGCTGCAGGCCGGAGCGGTTCGCGGCCATGGTGCCGGCCACGCCTGACGAAAGCACGTGGGTGGTGGAGACCGGCAGGCCGTAGATGTCGGCCGCGCCGATGGTGAGCATCGCCACCAGCTCGGCGCTGGCGCCTTGCGCGTAGGTGAGGTGGGTCTTGCCGATCTTTTCGCCGACGGTGATCACGATGCGCTTCCAGCCGACCATGGTGCCCAGGCCGAGCGCGATGGCGACCGCGACCTTTACCCACAGGGGGATGAACTTGGTGGCGTTGTCGATCTCGGTCTTGAAGGCCTTCAGGTTGCTCTTGGCGTCCGCGTCGAAACCCGCCTTGCTGTCCTTCTCCAGGAAGCGGATCGCCTCGGAGGCCAGGTACATGTCGTTGCGCACGTTGGCGACCGCCTCGGCGGGCACGCGCGCCAGGGTGCCGTGCTCCTTCACCTGGGCGCCGATGCTGCCGGTGATCGCGGCGAGCGCGGGCAGCACGGTGGGGCCCAACTCCTTGGTGCGCACGTATTCGGACAAGGCCTTGCGCGATTCCTCAAGCGTGCCGGCCGGCGCGGGGGCCGTTTTCACCAGCGACTGCTGGGTCACCTGCGCGACGGCGGCGAATTTCGCCATCTCGTCCACCGGCATGGCGCGGTTCAGCGCATAGGCCATCGGCACCGTGCCGACCAGGATCAGCATGATCAGGCCCATGCCCTTTTGCCCGTCGTTGCTGCCGTGGGCGAAGGAGACGCCGGTGCAGGTCAGCACCAGCAGGCCGCGGATCCACCAGGGCGGCGGGGTGTTGCCATGCGGCTCCTTGTACAGCGCCTGGTTCTTCACAAAGGCCTTGAGCGCCAGCAGCAGCAGCGCGGCGAAGCCGAAACCGACCAGCGGCGAGAGCAGTAGCGAGTAGCCGACCTTGGTGGCCTGCGCCCAGTCGACCCCGCTGGTGCCGTCGCGCCCGTGCATCAGCGCATTGGCCACGCCCACGCCGATGATCGAGCCGATCAGCGTATGCGAGGAAGAGGCCGGCAGGCCGAGCCACCAGGTGCCCAGGTTCCAGACGATCGCGGCGATCAGCAGCGCGAACACCATCGCGAAGCCCGCGCCCGAGCCGACCTGCAGGATCAGCTCGACCGGCAGCAGCGAGATCACCCCGAAGGCGACCGCGCCGGAGGAGGTGAGTACGCCCAGGAAGTTGAAAAAGCCGCTCCACACCACCGCGAAATTGGGCGGCAGCGAGTGGGTGTAGATCACGGTCGCCACCGCATTGGCGGTGTCGTGAAAACCGTTCACGAACTCGAAGCCGAGCGCGATCAGCAGCGCCACCCCGAGCAGGATGAAGGGCAGGTAGGTGGTGGTGCGCGCGCCGGCCTGCGCGACGTCGCTGACCAGGCTCATGGCCGTGTAGATCAGCCCGCCGGCCAGCAGCACGACGAAGACCAGCAAGGTGGTGGTGCTCGGCTTGGCGCCGAAATGGGGGCGGGAAGCCGGGGCGGCGGGCGGTGCCGCGCCGCCCAGCATGGCGGGATTGGCGCTCATGGGAATGGTCCTGTCAGGTACGTGAAGCACAGCAAGCTAGGCGCGGCGTGTGACAGAGACATGACCGCAGCGTGACGCCGGCTCGGCCGGTCGCCTGGGCAGGGGTGCGATGCCCCAAACGGGGGCGTGATAAGCTGCAAGGCCGGTGGCGGGTTCTGGTCGAATCAGGGCCGTCCCGCCGCTTAGCCCAGCCCGCCGCCGCGCTTGTGTTTGATGCGGCGGCCCTGCACAGGAGCACCGTGTTCACCTGGCCAAACTCTCCAGGTCCCCGCGCCACGCGTGACGCGACGGGGTACGCCGCGACAACAGGCCGCCGCCCGCGGGCCGGCGGGCGTGCGCATGCACGCGGTGACCAACGGGAAAGGGCGCGTGCTTGAGTAACTTCACGGCCCTGCCCAACGTCGAGTGGAACTATCTCGAAGCGCTGGTGCGCATGGTGCTGGCCCTGGCGCTCGGCCTGTTGATCGGCCTGGAGCGCGAGCGCCGCAGGAAGGAAGCGGGGCTGCGCACCTTCGGCTTTGTCTGCCTGCTCGGCGCATTGGGCGGCACCCTGGGTTCCGAGTTCGCCCTGGCGGTACTGCTGCTCACCGGCCTGCTCACCGTGTTCCTGAACATCCAGACCCTGCGCGAAGGGCAGGGCACCGAACTGACCACCTCCGCCGCGCTGCTGGTCACCTCGGTCTCCGGCATCCTGTGCGGCCAGGGGCATACCGTCACGCCCGCCGCCGTGATGGTGCTCACCACCGCCCTGCTCGCGTGGAAGGAGCGCCTCTCCGACATCAGCATGGGCCTGACCGAGAGCGAAATGCGCTCGGCGCTCCTGCTCGCCATCCTCGCCATCGTCATCTACCCGGCGCTGCCCACCGGGCCGATCGGCCCGTGGCAGCTGGTCGAGCCGCGCGCCGCGTGGGTCACGGTGATGCTGGTGGCGGGCATCGCCTCGGTCAACTACGTGCTGTGGAAGGTCTACGGCGAGCGCAGCACCGAGATCTCCGGCTTTCTCGGCGGCCTGGTGAACAGCAACTTCACCATCAACGAGCTGATCCGCCGCGTCAACCGCTACCCCTACACGAGCGCCGGCGCCGAGTACCGCGCCTGCGTGCTTGCCACCGGCGCGATGCTGGTGCGCAACAGCGTGCTGCTCGGCCTGCTGGCTCCGCTCACCCTGGTGCATACCGCCGCCGCCCTCGCCTTGATGCTGGTCGCCACCGCCGTCTTCGCGGGCGCGAGCTGGCTGAAGGCGCGCCGCGCCGCCGCGCGGCCCGGATTGCCGGAAGACGAAGTCGGCGACAGCCCGGCGCAAGCCGCCGCCGACGCGGTCAAGGGGCAGGTCCAGGTCAATCTCGAATTGCCCTTCTCCCTGCCGATCGCGCTCAAGTACGGCTTCCTGTTCCTGCTGCTCAACATCGCCGGCAACCTGACCCAGCGCGAGCTTGGCGAAGTCGGCTTTTATCTGGTGAGCTTTCTCGGCGGCCTGATGTCCTCGGCCAGCGCGGTGGCCGCCGCCGGCACCCTCGCCGCGAAGGGCGCGATCAGCCCCGAAGTGGCCGGCGCCGGCGCGGTGATCGCCTCGCTCACCAGCGCGCTGGTCAACCTGCCTTTCGTGCTCAAGTCGGTGCACGCGCGCTTTCGCCGCCACCTGGCGGTGGCGATGATCACTGTCGCCCTGCTGGGCCTGATCGGCGCGTTCGCGTGGGCGCGCCTGCTGCCCAGCCTGCACGACGAGATGCCGCTGCTCAAGGGGCCGCCGGTACGGCTGGACTACTAGGCCGGGCGCGAGCTCCTGTCACCGCGCTGTCACGCGCGCCCGCCATGCTGCGGGGTCCCGTATTCCGCCTTCTATTTGGACCCCGCCATGAGCCAGAACCCCCCCGCCGACCAGGACGCCTTGTACGACGATGCGTTGCGCCGCATCCACCTGGACCTGATCGACAGCTACGATGAGGAGCTGGAGATGGAGATCGAGGACCAGGAGTTCGACGCCGAGGGCAAGCTGATCCGCAAGCCGCAAGAGGCCACGGACAAGGAAGCGCGCCGCATCTATTTCGAGGAGTTGTTCCGCCTGCAGGGTGAACTGGTGAAGCTGCAGGACTGGGTGCAG
>Ga0307511_10000018_pt1 | contig 118259 bp, 115 predicted proteins | sample 13_EM_MG_FD_200266 | JGI IMG/M metagenome (GOLD analysis project Ga0307511, IMG submission 200266) | Populus trichocarpa ectomycorrhiza microbial communities from riparian zone in the Pacific Northwest, United States - 13_EM | ecosystem: Host-associated > Plants > Roots > Unclassified...
CCTTCGCCGACGAGGAGCTGGCCCGGTCGTGGGCGGTGCTGGCGGCCAGCTCGGCGTCGTCCAACGGCCGCCGGGTCCGGCAGATCGGGCCGGCGTCGCTGGACTACCTGCTCAGCGTGAGCGTGCCGGCCAACATCGAGATCTCCGACGAGGACCTGGCCCGGCTGCCGGAGATCATCACCGCCTGGGTGCGCTTCACCGCCTCGCCGGAGCAGCGCCAGGTGTGGGACGAGCGGCTGCCCGAGCTGCTGGAGCGCTTCGCCGAGGCCTACCACGACCCGGAGCTGGTCGAGTTCCGGGCCGAGAGCGACGAGCTGGTGGCGCTGCGGGACATCGAGGAGGCCCTGGAGGCCGACTACGACGACCTGCTGCCGGTGCCCGAGGACGTCGAAGAGACCGCGCACGTGCTGAAGATCGTGGTGGGGGACCAGGAGAAGCAGGTCGAGGTCGAGTCGGCGACGCCGCTGGACGAGCTCAGCGACGTCATCCAGCAGGCGTTCGGCCTCGAACCCGATCCGGCCTGGGACTTCGTCACCGTGTCGGGCGGGCTGATCGGCCCGGAGTCCGAGGTGATCGTCGCCGAGATCGGCGTCGAGGGCCTCGGCTTCGGCTACGCCGTCGGCGCGCTGGACACCGTGGAGGCCCGCATCGAGGTGCTCCGGGTGCAGCCCAAGGACGGCAAGTACCCGCGGGTGAGTTGATCTTCTGCCGGAACTCGACATTCGGTGTGTCTGAGGGCGGGACTCGCGCGGGTTTTAGTCGTCGGAGGTCGAGCGGCGGTTGCGCTTGATCTCGCTGCGCTGGTGCTTGGCCTCCAGGCGCCGTTCCTTGGCCCCTCGGGAGGGCTTGGTGGGGCGGCGCTTCGGGGGCGGCGGGGCGGCGGCGGTGCGCAGGAGCGACACCAGGCGTTCCCGGGCGGCGTTGCGGTTGGCCAGCTGCGAGCGGTACTCGCTGGCGGCGATGGTGAGCACGCCGTCGACGAGGCGGGTGGCCAGCCGGGCCAGGATGCGCGGGCGCAGGTGGTCGGGGATGGACGGGGACGCCGCCACGTCGAAGGACAGCTCCACCCGGCTGTCGGTGGTGTTCACGCCCTGGCCTCCCGGTCCGGAGGACCGGGAGAACCGTTCGCGCAGTTCCGCGCCGGCGATCACCAGCGACGGCGTCACCTGGAGTTCGTCGGCCATGGCCCCAAGATTACCGGGGGCCGTCCACCGAAAAAGCCGGTCAGAACCGGGGGTGGTCGCCCCGCAGTACGGTCCGCTCGGCGGCGGCCGGGCCGATCTCGCCGAGCACCCAGGCCGGCACGTGCCGGGCGGTGAGCACGGCCAGCGCCCGGTCGGCGTCCTCGGGCGAGACCACGGCGACCATGCCGACGCCCATGTTGAACGCCTTCTCCATCTCGTCCCGCTCGACCCGCCCACGCTGGGCGATCAGCGCGAACACCGGGGCCGGGGTCCAGGTGCCGCGCTCCAGGGTGGCGGTGAGGCCGTCCGGGATGACCCGGGCCAGGTTGGCCACCAGGCCGCCGCCGGTGACGTGCGCGAACGTGCGGACATCGGCCTCGGCGGCCAGCGCCAGGCAGTCCTTGGCGTAGATCTTGGTCGGCTCCAGCAGCTCCTCGCCCAGGGTCCGGCCGAACTCCTCGACGTGCCCGTCCAGCGGCATCCGGGCGATGTCCAGCAGCACATGCCGGGCCAGCGAGTAGCCGTTGGAGTGCAGGCCGGTGGAGCCCATGGCGATCACCACGTCGCCGTCCCGCACCCGCTCCGGGCCGAGGATCTTGTCGGCCTCGACCACGCCGACGCCGGTGGCCGAGACGTCGTACGCGCCGTCGGACATCAGCCCGGGGTGCTCGGCGGTCTCGCCGCCGAGCAGCGCGCAGCCGGCCTGCACGCAGCCCTCGGCGATGCCCTTGACGATGGCGGCGACCTTCTCCGGCACGACCTTGCCGATGGCGATGTAGTCCTGCAGCAGCACCGGCTCGGCCCCGCACACCACCAGGTCGTCCACGACCATGGCGACCAGGTCGACGCCGATGGTGTCGTGCACGTCCATCGCCTGGGCCACCGCGATCTTGGTGCCGACGCCGTCGGTGGACGCGGCCAGCACCGGCTCCTTCCACCGGTCCAGCTTCAGCTTGAACAGGCCGGCGAAGCCGCCGATGCCGCCCAGCACCTCGGGCCGGTTGGCCTTCGCGGCCCACGGCTTGAACTGCTCGACCGCCTCCTCGCCCGCGGCGATGCTGACGCCGGCCGCCGCGTAGGTGGCCTTCGGGCTGTTGGTCTCCGTGCTCACGGTCGAGAAGCTCCGTAACTGGTCAGAGGATCAGGGGCGCACCCAGACTAGGGACGTCGTAGTGCGTCCTCGGCACCGTACCCGTTGACGAGCACGGGTGCGGCGGAGCCCGAGACGGCCTTCTCCTCGATGCCCTCCAGCAGGTGCTTGCCGATCATGGTCTCCTCGGGCAGCGGAATCGGGTACTCGCCGTCGAAGCAGGCGCTGCACAGCCGGGTCTTGGGCTGCTCGCTGGCGGCCACCAGGGCCTCCAGCGACACGTAGCCCAGCGAGTCGGCGCCGATGGACCGGCGGATGCCCTCGAAGTCCAGCCCGTTGGCGACCAGCTCGGCCCGGGAGGCGAAGTCGATGCCGTAGAAGCAGGGCCAGCGCACGGGCGGCGAGGCGATCCGCACGTGCACCTCGATCGCGCCGGCCTCCCGCAGCATGCGCACCAGCGCCCGCTGGGTGTTGCCGCGCACGATGGAGTCGTCCACCACGATCAGCCGCTTGCCGCGGATCACGTCCCGCAGCGGGTTCAGCTTGAGCCGGATGCCCAGCTGCCGGATGGTCTGCGAGGGCTGGATGAAGGTCCGGCCGACATAGGCGTTCTTGACCAGGCCCGAGCCGTACGGAATGCCGGACGCCTGGGCGTAGCCGATGGCGGCCGGGGTGCCGGACTCCGGCACCGGGATGACCAGGTCGGCCTCGACCGGGTACTCGGCGGCCAGCCGGCGGCCGATGTCGACCCGGGTGGCGTGCACGGACCGGCCGCTGATGGTGGTGTCCGGCCGGGCCAGGTAGACGTACTCGAAGATGCAGCCCTTGGGCTCGGGATTGGCGAACCGGGAGGACCGCAGGCCGTCGGCGTCGATGGCCAGCAGCTCGCCGGGCTCGACCTCGCGGACGAAGGACGCGCCGACGATGTCCAGCGCCGCGGTCTCGCTGGCCACGACCCAGCCGCGTTCCAGCCGGCCGAGCACCAGCGGCCGCACACCCTGCGGGTCGCGGGCCGCGTAGAGGGTGTGCTCGTCCGACCAGACGAGGCAGAACGCGCCGCGCAGGGTCGGCAGTAACTCCAGAGCCGCCTGCTCCAGGCCCTTGTCCGCGGCGGTCGCCGCGAGCAGGCCGGACATCAGGTCGGAATCGGTGGTGGCGCCACCGCGCATGTCCACGCCCATGTCCTTGGCGCGGGCCAGGAGTTCGGCGGTGTTGACCAGGTTGCCGTTGTGGCCCAGCGACATGCCGCTGCCGGTGGCGGTGGTGCGGAACACCGGCTGCGCGTTCTCCCACGTGGTGGAGCCGGTGGTGGAGTAGCGGCAGTGGCCGACGGCGACGTAACCGTGCAGCGAGGACAGGATCTGCTCGTCGAACACCTGGCTGACCAGGCCGAGATCCTTGAACACCACGATCTGCTTGCCGTCGGCGACCGAGATGCCGGCCGCCTCCTGACCGCGGTGCTGGAGGGCGTAGAGCCCGTAGTAGGTGAGCTTGGCCACGTCTTCGCCTGGGGCCCAGACCCCGAAGACGCCACACTCCTCACGCGGCTCGCGCTCGGATTCGTCGGACACAGAGTCGGGCACTGACCGGTGGGTGGGCACCGAGTACTCCCTAGTGACGGCGTCGGACCAACCTCAGTGTAGGTGGCGAAAGGGCCAACGCAGGGTGTCAGTGACCTGCGGGAGTGGCGCAAAGCACAGGCTTACGAGTGGCAGTCGTCGATTCTGGTGACCGCGTCGGAGCTGTCGATGGCCACGTCCTGCTGGTGCACGTGGCAGAGCACAAGATCACCCACGCGGATGCCGGCCGGCAGGTTCCAGGCCTCGATGCTGATCGAGTCGACGTTGGTCAGCGGCGCGTCGGCCGGGTCGGCCGGCTTCTGTTCGAGCAGGGCGCACGTGGGATGGTTGTCCCGGGAGTCGCAGAGCTGGGCCACGGTGAAGTCGAGGTTGCCGTCCCATTCGCGCGGGGTGACGCCGTAGACGAACGCGGTGGCCACGCCGACGAGTCCGAGGCACGCCAACACCCCGGTCGCGATCAGCGCAAGCCTGCGCATCGCCGCCGTCACCGGGTCCCGATCCGAACAAATCGCCCGAGATCGTTCGTACGTGCGAAAACGGACACACGAGAATCGTACTTGCCAGCCCACCCGATGGTAAAGGGGCGGTCACGAACGCGCACGCAGCAGTGGCAGCAGCCCGGACAGGTCGGCGCGGCTGCCGGACGCGGCGACACGATCGCCGGCCAGGGCGTCGGCCCAGTTCAGGCGGCCGGTAGCCAGTTCGAGCCAGGTCCGGGCGTCCATCTCGATCACGTTGGGCGGCGTGCCGCGGGTGTGGCGAACTCCTTCGACGCACTGCACCGCGGCGTACGGCGGCACCCGCACCTCGACGCTCCTGCCGGGGGCGTCCTGGGCCAGCGTGCGCAGGCTCAGTCGCACCGCGGCGGCGAGTTGTGGCCGGTCGGGGGCGTCTTCGGCGCCGTCGAGCCAGGGCAGCACCGCCTCGACGGCGGCCATCAGGTCTCGCGGATCCACGGTTGACGGCACCGGCCAACCGTAGCGTTACGACCGTTTGGAGCATTGCGGGTAAACGTTCGTTAAGGAAACCTTCTTTACTATTCCGCCGCCGCCCCCAGAACTCCTGTGAGGAGGCGGTCCATGCTCCGCAAGAGCCAGGTTCCCTGGCTTGTCTCCGCGCTCGGCCTGGCGCTCGTGCTGCCGGCCGGCGTGTCCGACGCCAGCGCCCAACCGAGAGTCGCCGCGCCGACCGTCCCGGGTCAGACGGTCACGGTGCCCGGCTGGAAGCTCCAGACGAGCAAGACCGCGACCCAGGGCGGCGCCACCCTGTCCTCGCCCACCTACGACGACAGCGCCTGGACCTCGGTGCCGGCCCGATCCACCGTGATGGGCGGGCTGGTCTCGGCCGGCAAGTACGGCGACCTCAACTACTCGACCAACCTGCGCAACGTCGACAAGTCGGCCTTCTCGACGCCGTGGTGGTACCGGGAGACCTTCAGCGCCAGCCCGGCCGCCGGCCGGCACACGTTCCTGCGGCTGGACAACGGCATCATCGGCGGCTCGGAGATCTGGCTCAACGGAGCCAAGATCGGCGCCACCGACACCGGCGCCTACCCGGCCCACGAGTTCGACGTCACCGGCGTCCTCAAGTCCGGCGCCAACGCGCTGGCCATCAAGGCCTCTCCGGCCGACCCCAAGAAGCAGCTGTCCATCTCCTGGGTGGACTGGACCCAGCTGCCGCCGGACAACAACATGGGCATCTGGCGGGACGTGGCGCTGGCCGAGTCCGGCTCGGTGACGGTCCGCAACACGCGCGTGGTGACCGCGGTGGCCGGCGACCTCAAGAGCGCGGATCTGACGATCAAGGCCGAGGTCACCAACAACACCACCGCATCCGTCACGACCACGGTCGCCGGCACGGTCGACTCGACGCCGTTCAGCCAGCCGGTGACGCTGAGCGCCAACCAGACCAAGACCGTCAGCATCGCCCAGCACCTGGCCAATCCCAAGGTCTGGTGGCCCTACGAGATGGGCGACCAGCCGCTGTACCACCTGGCGCTCAACGCCTCCGTGGACGGCCAGGTCTCCGACAGCGCCGCCACCGACTTCGGCGTGCGCGACGTGAAATCGTCGATCAAGGACGGCGGCATGGCGTTCACCGTGAACGGCAGGCCGTTCCTGGTGCGCGGCGGCGGTTGGGCCTCGGACCTGTTCCTGCGCTACGACAGCCAGAAGCTGACCGACCAGCTGGGCTACGTCCGCGACCTCGGGCTGAACACGGTTCGCCTGGAGGGCAAGGAGGAGAACGACGAGTTCTACCAGCTCGCCGACAAGCTGGGCATCATGGTGATGCCGGGCTGGGAGTGCTGCTCCTACTGGCAGAGCTACAGCAGCTGGAAGGACGCCGACCACACCGTGGCCAAGGCGTCGGCCACCACCGAGGGCCTGCGGCTGCGCAACCACCCCAGCGTGCTGGGCTTCTACATCGGCAGCGACACCGCGCCGCCGGCCGCGGTGGAGAAGGACTACCTGGACGGGCTGAAGGTCTCCGACTGGCAGGCCCCGATCATCTCCTCGGCGGCCAAGGCCTCCAGCCCGGTGACCGGCGCGTCCGGCAACAAGATGGACGGCCCGTACTGGTGGATCCCGCCGAACTACTGGTACGGCAGCCAGCTCGGCGGCGCGTTCGGCTTCGCCTCCGAGGTCGGCCCCGGCCCGACCATCCCGGACGCCGACGCGCTGAAGAAGTACCTGTCCCCGCAAGAGCTTTCCGACCTGTGGCAGAACGGTTCCAAGGCGCAGTACCACCTTTCGCCCAGCGGTGAGTTCTCCAAGCTGGGCTCGTTCCTGACCGCGCTGGGCAAGCGCTACGGCGCGCCCAAGAGCCTGGACGACTTCACGGCCAAGGCCCAGCTGACCAACTACGAGGTCAACCGGGCCCAGTTCGAGGCGTTCGGGCGCAACCAGTCCAAGGCCGGCAAGCCGGCGACCGGCGTCGTCTACTGGATGCTGAACAACCCGTGGCCCACGCTGTACTGGCATCTGTACGACTACTCGATGCAGCCGTCGGGCTCGTACTTCGGGGCCAAGACCGCGCTGCGGCCGCTGCACGTCCAGTACTCCTACGACGATCGCTCGGTGGCCCTGGTGAACACCGGGCTGTCGGCGCAGTCGGGCCTGTCCGTGCAGACGACGATCTTCAACACCGACGGCACGGTGAAGTCTGACACCACGCAGTCCGGCGTCACCGCCAAGGGCAACGGCTCGACCACGCTGGACAAGGTGGCCACGCCGAGCGGGCTGTCGGCGACGTACTTCGTGCGGCTGCTGCTCAAGGACGCCAGCGGCAATGTGGTGGACCGCAACGTGTACTGGCTGTCCACCAAGGCGGACACGCTGAACTACGACAACTCCACCTGGTACGACACGCCGCAGAGCGGCTACGCCGACCTGACCGGGCTGCAGAACCTCGGCGCGGGCAAGGTCGACGTCAGCGCGAGCACCACGACCGACGGCGACCGCTCCACCACGTCGGTGAAGCTGACCAACAGCGGCAGCAAGGTGGCGTTCTTCCTGCGGGCCACCATCCGCAAGGGGGCTTCCGGCAGCGAGCTGGCTCCCATTACCTGGAGTGATGACTATGTCACGATCTGGCCCGGTGAGTCGGTGACCCTCAAGGCCGACTACCGGACCGCCGACCTGGGCGGCGCGACGCCGAACGTGCAGGTCGCCGGGGTGAACGTGGCCGCCAGGACGGTGGCCGCCGGCCCGCGGTAGACGCCATGGGTGGGCTTTCCCGCGGTGCGAGGGTGTCGGGAAAGCTCACCCATGTTAGTTACAAAGAGTGGTTCGGGGACCCCTTGTTGTTATGAGAGGGTGAAGTGCCCGAACGGCACTTTCGAGGGGCCCGACTACCTTGTCCACAGAGAACACACACCTGCTGACGATCACGCAGGAGATGCGCGAGCACGCGAAGTCCAACCCGAACACCTGGCTGCACATCCTGGACCCGGCGTTCCGGCCGGGCGACGACGTGCCGCCGTGGGGCGTCATCGGCTCGTTCCGGGTCGACGAGGACGGCCTCGTCGACGAGCGCTTCGAGCCCAACCCGAAGTGGCGGCCCTCGCCGGTCTCGGCCGGCATGCCCGCGCCGGAGACCCAACTGGAGCGGGCCATGCAGCAGGCCCGCACCGGTTACGAGCCCGAGGAGTCGGTGCTCAACGGCGTGCTGAACGCGACACTGCTGGTGTACGCCAAGGGCCCGGAGGACCGGGAGCTGCAGGGCTTCCAGGATCAGGTCACCGGCCAGATCCTGGTGGCCGCCTGCACGTCCAGCCGGTTCGTGCCGCAGGCGTGGCCGCACGCTCGGGCCGTGGCCGGCCGCGACCTGGTGGCCAAGCTGGCCGGCTGCCCGCTGCTGATCAATCCGGGCAGCAAGCCGGGCGCGCTCATCCCGGCCGAGGCGCTGCTGGCCGCCGCGGGAGTGGCGCCCGAGGTGAATTGATCGACGCTAGGGTCGACCGTGTGGCGAACACGATGAGGGCCGCGACCGTGACCCCCGGCCGGCCGGACGACCTGCGCGTGTCGGACTGGCCGGAGCCCGTCGCCGGGCCGGGCGAGTTGCTGGTCGAAGGGCTGCTCGTCGGGTTGTGCCACACCGACCTGGAGATCATCAACGGCCGCATCGACTCGCTGCCGCCCGGACAGGACCGCATGGTGCTGTTCCACGAGTCGCTGGGCCGGGTGCTCGACGCCCCGGCCGGCAGCGGCTTCGCCGCCGGCGACCTGGTGGCCGGCGTGGTGCGGCGGCCGGATCCGCTGCCGTGCCAGCCGTGCGCGGCCGGCCGCTCGGACTTCTGCCGGAACGGCCACTACACCGAGCGCGGGGTCACCGGCCTGGACGGCTTCGGCTCCGAGCGCTGGGCGGTGCCCGCGCAGTACGCGGTGCGGCTGGCGCCCGAGGTCGGCGACTGCGGCGTGCTGGCCGAGCCGACCTCGATCGTGGCCAAGGCCTGGGACCAGGTCGACATCGTCGGCGGCCGGACCTTCCATGCGCCGCAACGGGTTCTGGTCACCGGGGCCGGGCCGATCGGCCTGCTGGCGGCGCTGCTGGGCGTGCAGCGGGGGCTCGAGGTGCACGTGCTGGACCGCGTCGAGACCGGCGTGAAGCCGGAGCTGGTGCGGGCCCTGGGCGCGACCTACCACCTCGGGCTGGACACGGTTCCCGTGGTGGACGTGGTGATCGAGTGCACCGGGGCCGGCCCGCTGATGTTCGAGTCGGTGCTGAAGCTGGGCCGCAACGCGGTGGCCGTGCTGGTCGGACTGTCCACTTCGGACCGTAAGGTTCTTTTGTCGCCGGGAAACCTCAACGACACCTTGGTTTTCGGCAACGCGGCGGTGGTCGGCAGCGTGAACTCGGCCCCGGCCCACTTCCGCACGGCGGCCGAGGCGTTGGCCAAGGCCGATCAGGATTGGCTACGACGCCTGCTCACCCGCCGCGTGCCACTGTCGCGCTGGCCGACGGCCCTGACCCCCGGCGACGACATCAAGATCGTCGTAGACCTGCCGCGCTAACCCCCACAAGATCAACGCTCCTTTTCTGGCACCCAACGCCAGGAAAGGCCCTTTCATTGCGCCCAGCGCCAGTATCGGGCCCTTCCTGGCAAAAAAGGGGGCGTTAGAAGAGGGCTTCGATCTGGTCGGGGCGGCCCGGGCGGGCGAACAGCCAGCCCTGGCCGGCGTCGCAGCCGATCTTGCGCAGCCGCTCGGCCTGCGACGGCGTCTCCACGCCCTCGGCGGTCACGGTCAGCCCGAGCGCGTGGGCCAGCGAGACCAGGGTGCTGACGATCTTGGCGTCCACCGGGTCGGCCCCGTCGGCGGCGCGCATGCCCTCCATGAACGAGCCGGCGATCTTCAGCTCGTGCACCGGCAGGTGCTTGAGGTAGGCCAGGTTCGAGTACCCGGTGCCGAAGTCGTCGATGGCGATGCGCACGCCCATGCCGGACAGCTGCCGCAGCGCCTCCAGCGGCTCGTCGGCCGTGCCCATGATCGCGCTCTCGGTCAGCTCCAGCTGGAGCAGGTGCGGCGGCAGCGCGAACTCCTCCAGGATGGACTTCACGTCGTTGACCAGCGCCGGGTCTCGGGACTGGCGCACCGCGAGGTTCACGCTCACGAACGGCGTGGCGTCGCCGAACGCCTCCAGCCAGCGTCGGGCCTGCTGGCAGGCCTTGCGCAGCACCCAGCGGCCCAGCGGCACGATCAGGCCGGTCTCCTCGGCCAGCTCGATGAACCGGTCCGGGGCCAGCCGCCCGAACTCCGGGTGCTGCCAGCGAACCAGCGCCTCGACGCCGAGAACCTTGCTGTCCTCCAAGCGAACCAGCGGCTGGTAGTCGACGTAGAACTCGTCCCGCTCCAGCGCCGCCGGCATGGTCGCGGACAGCGTGAACCGGGCCACCTCGCGGGCGTTGCGCTCCGGGTCGTACAGCGCCCACCGGCTCTTGCCGTCGGCCTTGGCCCAGTACAGCGTGATGTCGGCGTCCCGCATCAGGTCGGCCGAGGTGGTGCCGCTGACCTCCCGTTCGACCAGGCCGATGCTGGCCGACACGGACAGCTCGTGCCCGTCGATGCGGATCGGCGCGGTCAGCGAGTCCAGCACCCGGTCGGCGATGTCCACAATGGACTGCGTGCCGGTCGAGCCCTCGATCAGGATGACGAACTCGTCGCCGCCCATCCGGGCCACCAGCCGGCCGTCGCCGGCCACCGACTCGTCCAGCCGGTTGGCCACCGAGACCAGCAGCTGGTCGCCGATGTCGTGGCCCAGGCTGTCGTTGATCACCTTGAAGCCGTCGAGGTCCAGGTAGCACAGGCCGATCCGGGGGCCGATCGAGCCGCCGTCGAAGGCCTTGCTCAGCCGCTCCAGGAACAGCGCCCGGTTGGGCAGCGTGGTCAGCGGGTCGTGCAGCGCCTGGTAACGCAGCCGGTTCTGCAGCAGGTGCCGGTCGGTGACGTCCTCGACCATGGCCACCTGATAGGCCGGCTGCCCGTCGTCGTCGCGGACCAGCGAGATGGTCAGGTGCGTCCACACCGCCTGGCCGTCGCGGCGGTTGAAGCGCTTCTCCACGCGGAAGTGGTCGCGCTCGCCGTGCAGCAGCTGCTCGTAGAAGCCCCACACGCTCTCCGCGTCGGCCGGGTGCATCAGCGAGCGCAGGTTGCGCTGCCGCAGCTCCGAGGCCGGATAGCCGAGCATGTCCTGAAGGGACTGGTTGACCTCGAGAATGTTGCCGTCGGTGTCGGAGATGCCCATGCCGATCGCGGCTTCCGCGAACACCGCGCGGAACCGGGCCTCGCTGGCCCGCAGCGCCGCCTCGGCGTGGTCGCGGGCGTCCAGCACGGCCTCGCGGATCGCTTCCTGCTCGTCCAAGGTCCGCTCCCGCAGGCTCTGCGCGTACCCGGCCGACAGCGAGCCCTGCAGGGCGGCGATGCGCGAGCGCAGGTGCGGCTCGCCGTCCCGGCCCAGCTCGATGAGCAGCTCGTCGCCCATCAGCTGAACGGTGCGGTCCAGCGTCTCGGTGCCGGTGAAGTGGGCCTCCACCAGCCGGATGCCCACCTCGTGGGCGGCCGAGGTGCGGAAGGTGTCGGCCAGCAGCGCCTCGACCAGCAGCTCGGTCAGCCCGCGCAGGTGGTCGACGACCTCGGCCTTGGTCATCGGCACGTAGCTGGTGCCGATGATCGCCGAGGCCCACGACTGCGCGAAGGCCTCCATGCCGGCGGCGACGGGCTCAGTCACGGCCGACCGCGCCCGGGGTATGTCCTGCCTGGTCCATCCCGTCATGGCTTACGCCCCACCGCCACATGGACCGCGCTGCGCTCGGGATGCTCATCCAGGTCCTCCACCACCGCCTCTGGACGCCACAACGAAACGTCCACCACTCCAGGTTCCGCCAGTTCGAAGCCGGCTAACAAGTCGGTCACCTCCGCCGCGCTCCTGGGGTGGAAATCGATGGTGTGGTCCCGGTAGAGCTGCTCGGTGCGCTGGTACTGCTCGTCGTGGGAGTCCACGGAGAAGTTGGTGAGCACGATGTGGCTGCCGGGCACGACCCGGTCCCGGTAGCGGGCGATGATCGCCGGCAGGTCGACGTCGTAGCCGACGAAGTCGAGCACGCCGACCAGCAGCAGCCCCACCGGCCGGGAGAAGTCGAGCAGGCGACGCGTTTCCGGGTGGTCCAGGATCGCGTCGGGGTCGCACATGTCGCCGACCACCACGGCGCTGTCGGCGGCGTCGAGCAGGCGCTTGCCGTGGGCCTCCACGGCCGGGTCGATGTCCACGTGCACCACGCGGCTGGACGGGTCGAGCCGGCGGGCCACCTCGGCCGAGCCGCCCGGCGTGGGCAGCCCCGAGCCGAGGTCGATGAACTGGGTGACGCCCTGCTCGACGACGTGTCCCATGGCTCGCGCCAGGAACCTCCGGTGCAGGTGCATCATCCGCGGCAGCTCGGGCATCAGCTTCGCGGCGGCGTCGGCCAGCTCCCGGTCGACGGCGAAGTTGTGCGCGCCACCGAGGTAGTAGTCAAAGATCCTGGCCACGCTCGCGCTGCGCAGGTCGATCTCCGGGCGCTCCACGCGGCCACCTCTCGTCCCTGGCGTCTGCCCACCCGAGTAGGACCGGTGGCGAGCATACGACCGGGCCGGCCGGGCGTCTAACGTCACGTTTTCTCCCTGCTGCCGGACGACACCCGGTGCCAGGCGGGGTGCGGGCCTTCACTGTGAAAACCAGGTGTCACGGGTTCCTCCCCCCATCGCCGCGGCGGCAGCGCTCCAGTGGACCACTCGTTTGGCGGACATGGTGTCAGCTTGAGGCGAATCACACAGGCTGGAGGCGGGCCGGCGGCGCGACCATGTCCAACAGCACGCTCGCCGCTGCACCCAGCGACGCCGGCGTGACGATCGCGGTGTCCCACGTGGGCGCCGCGCCCTCCAGCGGCACGAACCGCGCCCGGGAGCCCTTGTGCACGAAGTTGCCGGGCAGGATGGCGACCCCCAGGCCGTTGGCGACCAGGTCCAGCAGCGAGTGCACGTCGTTGACCTCCAGGGCCACGTGCCGGTCCACGCAGCTGGCGGCGAGCAGCCGGTCCACGGTGTCCCGGGTGCCCCAGTCCGGGTGGTAGTCGACGAACGGCAGGCCGTCCAGTTCCCGCAGGTCGACGCGGTCGCGGTCGGCGAACGGATGGTCCGGGCCGCAGGCCAGCATCATCGGCATGGTGTCCAGCGGGGTGACCATCACCTCGTCCGGGATGCGCGGCGGCCGGGCCACGAAGGCGACGTCCAGCCGGCCGGCGCGGACCTGTTCGACCAGGGCGCCGGAGCTGTCGTGGCGGAGCTGGATGTCGACGCCCGGATGGGCCCTACTGAATCGAGCAAGAACGCCGGGCAGGTCCACTGTGCACAGACACTGGATGGTGCCGACGGCCAGCCGGCCGCGCAGCAGGCCCTGCACCGCGGCGACCGCGTCCTTGGCCGCGGCCACGTTGGTCAGCGCCCGGCGGGCCTCGACCAGCAGCGCCCGGCCGGCCTCGGTCAGCTCCACCTGCCTGGTGCTGCGCAGGAACAGGGTCGCGCCGAGCTCCCGTTCCAGCGTGCGGATGGAGGCCGACAGGCCGGACTGGGCCACGTGCAGGCGCTGGGCGGCGCGAGTGAAGTGGCACTCCTCGGCGACCGCGACGAAGTACTCGAGCTGGCGCAGTTCCACGATTGAGCATCCCCGGTGATCGGGCGAATCACTTTCTTCTGTTGGACAGCTTAATACCGTGTCAGCAGTCTGGAGACAGGTCAACCGCCACCGACGAAAGGACCACGATGCAGACTCGCCGCATCGGCGACGCCCAGGTCAGCGCGATCGGGCTCGGCGGCATGCCGATGTCCATCGAGGGGCGGCCGGACGAGGCGCGCAGCATCGCCACCGTGCACGCCGCGCTCGACGCCGGGATCACCTTCTTCGACACGGCCGACGCGTACTCGCTCGGCGGCACCGAGGTCGGGCACAACGAGACGCTGATCGCCCAGGCCGTCGCCAGCTGGGGCGGCGACACCTCCGACGTGCTGATCGCCACCAAGGGCGGGCACCTGCGCCCCGGTGACGGCAGCTGGACGCTGGACGGCCGCCCCGAGTACCTCAAGCAGGCCGCCGACGCCTCGCTCAAGCGCCTGGGCGTGGACGCCATCGGCCTCTACCAGTTCCACCGGCCCGATCCGGCCGTCGACTACGCCGACTCGGTCGGCGCGATCCGGGACCTGCTGGACGCCGGCAAGATCCGCTACGCCGGCATCTCCAACGCCAACCCGGCGCAGATCCGGCTGGCCGACGAGATCCTCGGCGGCCGGCTGGTGTCGGTGCAGAACCAGTTCTCGCCGGCCTTCCGGTCCAGCGAGCCCGAGCTGGAGCTGTGCGACGAGATGGGCATCGCCTTCCTGCCCTGGAGCCCCTTCGGCGGCATCACCCGGGCCGCCGAGCTGGGCAACCGGTTCGCGCCGTTCGCCGCGCTGGCCGCCGACAAGGGCGTCAGCGCGCATGTGCTGACGCTGGCCTGGATGCTGGCCAAGTCGCCGGTGGTCGTGCCGATCCCCGGCGCGAGCCGGCCTTCGAGCATCCAGGACTCGGCGACCGCCGTCGACGTGAAGCTGACGGCCGAGGAGATCGTCCGGCTCGACGCGGCCTAGTAGGCGTAGCCGTTGAAGGTGAGGGCGACCGGCCCGGCGCCGGTGTTGCGGACGAAGTCGTAGGCGCCGGCCTCGGCCGGCGCCGCGTCGGCCGGTCGCCACTCCACAAAGGACACGTCGTCGAAGTCGACCCCCTGCCCGGCGACGGAGCCGGCCCGGCTGGCCGCCAGCCCCAGGCGCAGCAGCACCATGTTGCCGTTCTGGCCCAGGTCCTGCGGCCTGAGGTCGATCGACACCTCGTGCCACTGGCCGTCCGAGGGAACGGATACCGGCTTGTCCACGTCCCGCAGCGGCGTGGAGTCCGGGTCCTCGGTCGGATCCGAGTCGTCGAAGTGGTACGGCGTCAGGCGGATCAGCGGGGTCGCGCCGCCGGTCGCGCGGACCTTGGCCCGCAGCGTGTAGGTCGGCTCCGGGTCGATCGGCGTGCCGTCGGCCGCCTCCTCGCGGTGCCGGGGTAGCGGGATCCGGGCCACCGGCCGGTCCAGCCGCTCGTCCCCGCCCGCGCCCTGGACGTGCAGGTAGCCGCCGTCGCCGAGGGCGCCGTTGCCGACGACGTCGTTGGTCCAGTGGGTGTCGCCGTCGGGCTTGCCGTCCACGGTGTTGTCCTCGAAGCCGCCCCAGCCGAACAGGTCCCGTCCGACGTCGATATTGGGCGCGGCCTGCCGGGGATCGATCAGGCCGTTGAACCCGATCTTGGTGACGGCCTGCGGGGCGGCGGCGACCTTGACCGGCGTCGACGGCGGCGGGTCGGCGGTGATCAAGGCTGTGCCATGGTCGGCGTGGAACTGCGCCGGCCGCGTGTCGGAATCCTTGGGCGTGGGCACGGTCAGTACCGCGCCGCCGGGGCCGCGCTGGGTCTGCACCGGCCGCCGGCTGTCCTCCCACACGCCGAGCACGGTGCGCCGGGCCGCCGCGCCCGTGGCCAGCTCCGGCTTGTAGCCGTCGATCTCCACCGGCACCAGGCGGGCCTCCACCAGCTGGTCGCCGTCCCAGACCGTGCGCAGGAAGGCCGATGAGAAGGTGGACATGAAGTCCTGGTCGAACACGAAGTTGCCCATGCTGTAGGCGATCAGGTGGCCCTTGTACCACTCGAAACCCTGCAACACGTGCGGGTGGTGGCAGATCACGATGTCCGCGCCCGCGTCGATGGCCGCCCGCGCCATCGCCCGGGTGTCCGCGGCGCTCGCGGTCTGGAACTGGAAGCCGGTGTGCATCTCGACGATCGTCAGCTTCGACTGCTTGGCGACGTCCTGGATCTGCGCCGGGGACGCGGTGTCGTCCCAGCGGGCCGCGCCGCCGTGGCCACGGCGGGCCACCCAGTCCTGGATCTCCGGGTACACCTCGGTCAGCGAGTCCCAGGCGGCGGCCTGGTCGGCCTTGGGCAGCCGGATGTAGGCGGCCCAGGCCTGGCCGATGCCGCGGTCCCGCACCGGAACGCGGCCGTAGCCCCAGGACCGGGGCTGGTACTGCCAGGCGTCGTCGTCGCTGGTCGGGGACCCTCCCTTGGGATAGGAGTCGTTGACGTACGAGCCGTCCACGCTGGTGTAGGCCAGGATGGCCACGTCGGTGCCGTGCACCTTGGCCTGGAACGGCTTCTCCGGCTCGTCGCCGACGGTCGTGCCGACCACCGGGAAGCCGGCCGCGGTGAGGGCTTTCGCCGTGTCGGCGACGCCGCTGTCGAGGAAGTCTCGGGTGTGGTTGTTGGCCAGCAGCGGGACGGTGACGCCGAGCGCCTTCAGGCCGTCGAGGCTGGTCGGCGGCGACTCCAGGATGAACCGCTTCTTCGGGTAGGCCTGGCTCGCCGCCGCCGAGCTCACCACCGTCTCCAGGTTCACGGTGCTCAGGTCGGCCATCCGGAACGCCGGGGCGACGGCGTCCACGACCGCCTTCGCGCCGCTGGCGGCGTCGCTGGCCGGGATCAGCGAGTCGCTCTGGTAGCGGCGGCCGAACATCACGTCGCCGGCGGAGTTCACCACGAACCGCTTGCCGCCGTCGTCGGAGAGCAGCCGGACGTCGACCGTCCTGCCGGCGTCCTCCAGGCCGAGGACCACCGGCTCGGCGATGTGGCCGGGGGCCTGAGCGACCGTCATCGCCGGGCCGTCGGCCAGCGACACGGTCCGCGGGTCGCCCAGCGGGCGGCCGTTCTCGTCCACAGCGCGGACCGTCGCCGCCGCGGTGGCGGCCGTGGCGGCGGCCTCGCCTTCGGCCGGGCAGCGCCACAGGCAGCCGCCGACCAGGTTCGGCACGATCGCCACGCCGGCGACGACCAACGCGATGATCAGGAACAGGCTGAGGCGCTTGGTCACGGCACGCTCCCAATTTGTTAGGAAACTTTCCTAATAGTGGAAGCGTGCCCCGCGTTCGTCAAGACATGCTCAGTGGTGCTGACCGTGGTCGAAGCCGGCCGACTCCGGGCCGTGCAGCGGCCGTTCCAGGCGCTCCAGCAGCGGCAACGCCCGGCGCAGGTCGTCGAGCAGCAACTCGGCCAGGTCCCGGCTGAAGCCGTTGCGCACCACGATGCGCAGCGCCGCCAGGTCCGTGCGGTTGTCCGGGAACGTGTAGGCCGGCACCAGCCAGCCCGCCTGCCGCAGCGCCGCCGACACGTCGAACACCGAGTACCGGGTCACCTCGTCGGTCAGCGTGAAGGCGAACACCGGCAACTGGTCGCCCTGCGTCAGCAGCCGGAACGGCCCGAGCTTGCCGATCTCGCCGGCCAGCCAGGTCGCCACCTCGCGGCAGGCCAGCTGCACCCGCTGGTAGCCGTCGAAGCCCAGCCGCAGGAAGTTGTAGTACTGGGCGATCACCTGCGAGCCGGGCCGGGAGAAGTTCAGCGCGAACGTCGGCATGTCGCCGCCCAGGTAGTTGACCCGGAACACCAGGTCCTCGGGCAGCGCGTCGGCGTCGCGCCAGACCGCCCAGCCCACGCCCGGGTAGACCAGCCCGAACTTGTGCCCGGAGGTGTTGATCGAGGCCACCCGGGGCAGCCGGAAGTCCCACTCCAGGTCGGGATCGCAGAACGGGGCGATCATCGCGCCGGACGCGCCGTCCACGTGCACCGGGATGTCGTGGCCGGTGCGCTGCTGGAACTCGTCGAGGGCGGCGCAGATCTCGGCCACCGGCTCGTACGATCCGTCGAAAGTGGACCCCAGGATGGCGACCACGCCGATGGTGTTCTCGTCGCAGCGGGCCACCGCCTCGGCCGCCGAGAGCGTGAACCGGTCGCCCTCCATGGGCACCAGCCGGGCCTCGACGTCCCAGTAGTTGGCGAACTTCTCCCAACATATCTGGACGTTGACGCCCATGACGATGTTGGGGCGATCGGTCGATTCGCCCGCCGCGCGCCGTTTGTGCTGCCAGCGCCGCTTCATCGCCAGGCCGCCCAGCATGCAGGCCTCGCTGGAGCCGGTGGTGGAGCAGCCGACCGCCCGGGCCGGATCCTCGGCGTGCCAGAGGTCGGCGAGCATCCGCACGCAGCGCGACTCCAGGTCGGCGGTGCGCGGGTACTCGTCCTTGTCGATCATGTTCTTGTCGAACGTCTCGGCCATCAGCCGGGTCGCCTGCGGCTCCATCCAGGTCGACACGAAGGTGGCCAGGTTGAGCCGGGCGTTGCCATCGAGCATCAGCTCGTCGTGCACCACCTGGTAGGCCAGCTCGGGATCGACGCCCTCGGGCGGCAGCACATCGCGCGGAATGCTCACCGGCTCACGGGTGAACACGGGGTTGACCGAGACGTCGGTGTGCCGGCCACTGCTGTCGGCCGGATGCCTGAGACCCATGTCGGACAACGGTAGCCCCGGACACGCGGGGCCGCCCATCGCGAGATGTTGGGCCATTCGGTCTAGTGTGATAGTCCGTTCGGTCCCCAGCGGGGAAGGAATTCACGCATGGAGTCGAAGACCCGAACAGGCGTGCGGGCGTTGCTGGCCGGCGCGCTCCTCACGGCGATGCTCGCCGCCCCGACGCCCGCGTCCGCGCAGCCGCTGGCCCACCCGGAAGACGACTACGCCGGCTCGCAGATCGCCAAGCACGAGGGCGCCGCCGGCGCGGCGCTGCTGGACGTCAAGGCCAACGATGACGCCATGGGCCTGGACGTGGCCAGCTATCAGGGCAATGTGGACTGGGCCGCCGTCGCCCGCAACGGCGGTTCCTTCGCCTACTCCAAGGCCAGCGAGGGCGTCACCTACACCAACCCGTATTTCGCCCAGCAGTACAACGGCGCCTACGCCGCCGGGCTGGCCCACGGCGCGTATCACTTCGCGCTGCCCGACGTCTCCGACGGCGTCACCCAGGCCAACTTCTTCGTCGACCACGGCGGCGCCTGGTCTCGGGACGGGCGGACCCTGCCGCCGGCACTGGACATCGAGTACAACCCGTACGGGGACACCTGTTACAAGCTCACGCCGGACCAGATGGTGGCCTGGATCAAGGCCTTCAGCGACCAGATCCGGAACCGCACCCACGTCGCGCCGGCGATCTACACCAGCTACACGTGGTGGACGAAATGCACCGGCAACACCAACGTCTTCCGCGCGAATCCGCTGTGGATCCCGCGCTACGGCGCGGATGTCGGCACGCTGCCGGGCGGCTGGACCTCCCAGGTCATCTGGCAGTTCGCCGACAAGGGCGTCTTCCCGGGCGATCAGAATCGGTTCAACGGCAACGCGGACCGACTGCGAGCGTTCACGCTCGGCTGACGTGTTCGTGAGTTCTTAACCGGAAGTATGGCGTCGGGGTTGACACATGGCGCAGACTAGCGATTGACGGCGTGGCGACAACGCTGTCAGGCCAACGAGTTCACTCCGACGACGTAATACCGCTACTCCGTATACGTGAGAAAATCACTGTCAATCTGGCAAAACTGTGAATGATCGTTCACACTTCACGTTACGTGGAAGTCCCACGTGATCCGCTTCCCTGCGAGCAGATCGAGAGGTTCCACCATGAACACTCGGTTACTCCCGGCGGGCCGCGGCCGCCGGATCGCGGCGCTCGCCGCCGCCGTTTTCCTGTCCGTGGCCTTCGGCGCCACCACCCCTGCCGGCGCCGCGACCACGGGTGGCAATCCCCCCGATTCCGTGCAGGACGCACAACACAACCACACCATGGGCTCCCAGGTCGCCCGGCACCTCGGCCACCGCACCGCCACCGTGCCGGTCTCCTTCGGACCACTGGCCGCCGTCTACGGCATGGACGTCAGCTCCTACCAGGGCAACGTCGACTGGCAGACCGCGTGGAACAACGGCGCCCGGTTCGCCTACATCAAGGCCACCGAGGGCACCTACTACCAGAACGCCTACTTCGCCCAGCAGTACAACGGTTCCTACAACGTCGGCATGATCCGTGGGGCGTACCACTTCGCCACACCCAACACCACCGACGGGACCACCCAGGCCAACTACTTCGTCGACCACGGCGGCGGCTGGTCCGCCGACGGCAAGACCCTTCCCGGCGCGCTGGACATCGAGTGGAATCCCAGCGGGGCCGAGTGCTACGGCCTCTCCCAGGCCGGCATGGTGCAGTGGATCCTCGACTTCAGCAACACCTACCACGCCCGCACCGGCGCGTGGCCGGTGATCTACACCGCCCAGCTGTGGTGGCAGGACTGCACCGGCAACCGCGGCGACTTCACCTCCACCAACCCCCTCTGGGTGGCCAAGTACGCCACCAGCCCCGGCACCCTGCCCTTCGCGTGGACCTTCTACACCTTCTGGCAGTACGCCGACTCCGGCACCTTCCCCGGCGATCAGGACGTCTTCAACGGCGCCTACGACCGCCTCCAGGCCCTGGCCACCGGCTGACCGTGTCTTTGGCGCCGCCTTCGGCGTCGCGGCGAGGCCGCTCGTGACCGGTGCCTTCCTTAGCCGGATTTCGTCCGCCGCATCCAGCTTGGGCGGTGGGTGCGTCGGGTGGCGGCGGACGAAATCCGGCAACAGTCCAGGCACCGGCGCGGCCTCGCACTCTCCTGCGTTGACGGGGGTGAATTCGCGCCCGTCAAGGAACAACTTGGTGCCACCGTTCAGCGGCCGTCCAGCAGGGGCTGGGCCGGGTCCCAGGTGTGGCCGGTCGCGGCGTCCTTGCGGCGGCGGGCGATGCCGGACAACGCCTCCAGCACAACGCGGTTGCCCAGGGCGGCGGTGATCTCGGCGTGGTCGTAGGGCGGGGAGACCTCGACGATCTCCACGCCCACCACGGGAAGCTGGTAGCAGAGGCGGCGGACGGCGTCGAGCAGCTGGCGGGCGGAGAGGCCGCCAGGCTCGGGAGTGCCGGTGCCGGGGGCATGGCCGGGGTCGCACACGTCGACGTCCACGGACAGGTACACGCCGTCGCAGTCGTCGACGGCGATGGCGGAGGCCTCGGTGAGGCACTCGTCGAAGCCGCGGTTGACGATCTCGGTCATCTCGTACGAGCGCATGTGCTGCCCAGCCATCCAGTCCAGGGTCTCCGGCTCCGGCCAGTAGCCGCGCAGGCCGAGCTGGAGGAACCGGTCGCCGCGGATGGCGCCGCACTCCAGCAGCCGCCGCATCGGCTGACCGTGGCCGTAGAGGTGGCCGAACTCGATGTTGCCGGTGTCGGCGTGCGCATCGAAGTGGATCATCGAGACGCGGCCGAAGCCGTGGTGCCGGGCCACGCCCCGGGCGTCCGGCAGGGCGATGCTGTGGTCGCCGCCGAGGACCACCGGAATCGCGCCGGCGGCGGCGATCGTGTGCACCGCCGCCTCGATGGCGGCATGGCTGCCCATCTCGTCGCCGGCGTACATCTCCACGTCGCCGGCGTCGAGCACCCGAAGATCCCTCAGGGCGTCCACCCGCAGGGCCAGGCTGGGCCGGGATCCGTTGTGCCCCAGGTAATCCGTGGTGCGAATGGCCTGCGGCCCGAAACGCGTGCCGGGCCGGTGTGACGTGCCGCCGTCGTAGGGTGCCCCCACGATGACAACGTCGGCCTCCGCGAAGGAGGCCGGCTCGGCGAGATCGCAGCGATCCACGCCGAGGAACGTCACATCCGGCCCGTACATCGCCCCATATCGCATGGGGCTGAACGTAAATCAGTCGAACAGAGCGGGCAAGGCGCCTTCCCAGGCCTCGCGGAGCTCGGTCAGGGCGTACGTCGCGACGCCCTGGATCTCCAGCTCGGTCGACTCCTTGTCCACCACGCCGATCCGCGTCCACGGCAGCTCCCGCGCCGTGCACATCTCGGTGAAGCGCAGCTCCTCGCTGCGCGGCACCGCGACCACGACCCGGCCCGCGGACTCGGAGAACAGCTGCACGAACGGGTCCACGCCCTCGGGCAGGACAACGCGGGCGCCGGTCTCGCCGATCAGGCAGGACTCGACGATCGCCTGCGCCAGGCCGCCGTCGGACAGGTCGTGCGCGGCCGACAGCATGCCGTCGCGGGAGCCCGCGACCAGCACCTCGGCCAGCAGCCGCTCCCGCTCCAGGTCCACCTGCGGCGGCCGGCCGCCGAGGTGGCCGTGCTCGACGTGGGCCCACTCGGAGCCGCCGAACTCGTCCCGGGTGTCGCCGAGCAGCAGCAGCGTCTCGCCGGGCTCGGTGCCGAAGCCGGTCGGGATGCGCCGGGTGACGTCGTCGATCACGCCCAGCACGCCGACCACCGGCGTGGGCAGGATCGCCGTGCTGCCGGTCTGGTTGTAGAAGCTGACGTTGCCGCCGGTGACCGGGATGCCCAGCTGGGCGCAGCCGTCGGCCAGGCCCTTGATGGCCTGCTCGAACTGCCACATCACGGCCGGGTCCTCGGGCGAGCCGAAGTTCAGGCAGTCGGTGACCGCCAGCGGCGTCGCGCCGGTGGCGGCGATGTTGCGGTAGGCCTCGGCCAGCGCCAGCTGCGCGCCCTGGTACGGGTCGAGCTTGCAGAACCGGCCGTTGCAGTCGGTGGCCAGGGCCACGCCGCGGTTGGTCTGCTCGTCGACCCGGACCATGCCCGAGTCCGACGGCTGGGCCAGCACGGTGTTGCCGCGCACGTAGCGGTCGTACTGCTCGGTCACCCAGCGCTTGGAGGCCAGGTTCGGCGAGGAGACCATGCGCAGCAGCAGGGCTCGCAGGTCCTCGGCCGTCGCCGGCCGCGGCAGCGCCTCGGGACCGTTGGCCTGCAAGGCGTCCTGATCGGCGGGCCGCTCGATCGGCCGGTGGTAGACCGGGCCCTCGTGGGCCACGGTGCGCGGCGGCACGTCCACCACGACCTGGTCGTGCCAGGTGATGATCAGCCGCTCGCCGTCGGTCACCTCGCCGACCTCGGTGGCCAGCACGTCCCACTTCCGGCACACCCGCATGAAGGCGTCCACATCGGACGGCTTCACCACGGCCATCATGCGCTCCTGGGACTCCGACGACAGCACCTCGGCCGGCGTCATTCCCGTGGCGCGCAACGGAACCCGGTCCAGCCAGACGTGCATGCCGCCGTCGCCGGCGCTGGCCAGCTCGCTGGTCGCGCAGGACAGGCCGGCGCCGCCGAGGTCCTGGATGCCGACCACGATGCCCTCGCGGTAGAGCTCCAGGCAGCACTCGATGAGCACCTTCTCGGTGAACGGGTCGCCCACCTGCACGCTCGGCAGCTTCTTGCGGCCGCCCCCGCTCTCGTCGCCGGAGAACGTGTCGCTGGCCAGCACCGACACGCCGCCGATCCCGTCCAGGCCGGTGCGCGCGCCGAACAGGATGACCTTGTTGCCGGTGCCCGAGGCGTGGGCCAGGTGCAGGTCCTCCACCCGCAGCGCGCCGATGCAGCCCGCGTTCAGCAGCGGGTTGCCCGCGTAGCTGGCGTCGAAGACCAGCTCGCCGCCGATGTTGGGCAGGCCAAGGCAGTTGCCGTAGCCGCCGACGCCCGCGACCACGCCGTGCAGCACGCGGCGGGTGTCCGGGGCGTCGGCCGGGCCGAAGCGCAGCGGGTCCACCACCGCGATCGGGCGGGCCCCCATCGCCATGATGTCCCGGACGATGCCGCCCACGCCGGTGGCCGCGCCCTGGTAGGGCTCCACGTAGGACGGGTGGTTGTGGCTCTCCACCTTGAAGGTGACCGCCCAGCCGTCGCCGATGTCGACCACGCCGGCGTTCTCGCCGATGCCGGCCAGCATCTTGGCCCGCATCTCGTCGGTCGTCGTCTTGCCGAAGTAGGCCAGGTGGACCTTGGACGACTTGTACGAGCAGTGCTCGCTCCACATCACCGAGTACATGGCCAGCTCCGCGTCCGTCGGCCGGCGGCCGAGGATGTCGCGGATGCGCTGGTACTCGTCGTCCTTCAGGCCCAGCTCGCGGTAGGGCTGCGCGTGCTCCGGCGTCGAAGCCGCGTGCTCGACGGTGTCGATGATCTCGGTCGTTGTCACGCCGCCACCAGGGTGTCGAGAGCGGACAGGAACAGGCCCAGGCCGTCGTCCGACGGGCCGGTCAGCGCGTCGATGGCGTGCTCCGGGTGCGGCATCAGGCCCACCACCCGGCCGTTGGCGCTGGTGATGCCGGCGATGTCGTTGAGCGCGCCGTTCGGGTTGCCGCCCACGTAGCGGAAGGCCACCCGGCCCTCGCCCTCCAGCTCGTCCAGGACGTGCTGGTCGGCCACGTAGCAGCCCTCGCCCGACTTCAGCGGGATCAGGATCTCCGCGCCCTGGTCGAACCTCGACGTCCAGGCCGAGGAGGTGTTCTCCACCTTCAGCCACTGGTCGCGGCAGACGAAGTGCAGGCCCTTGTTGCGGATCAGCACGCCCGGCAGCAGGCCCGCCTCGCACAGGATCTGGAAGCCGTTGCAGATGCCCAGCACCGGCAGACCCTTCTCGGCGGCCGCCACGACCTCGGTCATCACCGGCGCGAACCGGGCGATCGCCCCCGCCCGCAGGTAGTCGCCGTAGGAGAAGCCTCCCGGCACCACCACCGCGTCCACGCCCTTGAGGTCGGCGTCGGCGTGCCACAGCGCCACCGACTCGCCGCCCGCCCGGTCCACCGCCCGGGCCGCGTCGTGGTCGTCCAGCGTGCCGGGGAAGGTGATCACCCCGATCCGGGCGGTCACGACTCCACCCGCCGGACCACCCAGTCCTCGACGACCGGGTTGGCCAGGAAGGTCTCGGCGATCTTGGCGAGGGTGGCGTCGTCGACCGAGTCGTCGACGTCCAGTTCGAAGTGCTTGCCTTGGCGGACGCTGCCGATGCCGTCGAATCCGAGGCGGGGCAGCGCATTGGCCACCGCCTGACCCTGCGGGTCGAGGATTTCGGGCTTGGGCATGACGTCGACGACGACTCGGGCCACTGAGGATGCTCCCGGTGTGGAGGGGTCGCGGTACCGACAGAGCCTACCTGACCTGGGTGAAGTCGATGGACACCCGCCGAACGCCTGGTGAACGGGCCGACTCGGGCCGGGTCACATGACGTGGGTCACTGCCGTTCGCCCAGCGCGAGAGGGGTGGCGGCGGCCCGGGAACCGGGAAATGGTGTGAGCCATGCGACTACTGGTGCTGGGTGGGACGGTGTTCGTCGGTCACACGGTGGCGGCCGAGGCGCTGCGTAGGGGCCACGAGGTGGTCTGCGCGGCCCGGGGGACGGGCGGGGAGGTGCCGGCGGGGGCGAGGCTGGTGCGGCTGGACCGGAGCGAGCCGGACGGGCTGGCGCCGCTGGCGGGCGAGCGGTTCGACGCGGTGGTGGACGTGGCGACGATCTCCTACCCGTGGGTCCGGGACGCGGTGCGGGTGCTGGGGCCGAACGCGGGGCACTGGACGTTCGTCTCCTCGATCAGCGCCTATGCCGACTCGGTGACGCTGGGCCAGACGGTGACGGCGCCGCTGCTGGAGCCGAGGCAGGAGGACGGCTCGAAGCCGGACGCCGACCCGGGTCTGTACGGCGCGGTGAAAGTGGCGAGCGAGAACGAGGTGCTGGCGCACCTGGCGGACCGGGCGTTCGTCGTGCGGGCCGGTCTGATCACGGGCCGCAAGGATCGCAGCGACCGGTTCGGTTACTGGCCGGGCCGGTTCGCCCGCGGCGGCAAGGTGCTGCTACCGCCGACGGAGGGCCAGCTCATCCAACACGTGGACGTCGGCGACCTGGCGTCGTGGATCGTGGACGCGGGCGAGCGGCACATCACCGGCGTGTACGACGGCATCAATCCGGCGCGGCCGCTGACCGGACTCCTCGACGAGATCAGGGAAATGCTCGCGCCGGCCGGCACCGAGACCGTGACGGCGACCGCGGAACAGTTGCGCGACAACGATATTCAGTACTGGGGCGGCCCAAGGTCGTTGCCGCTGTGGCTGCCGCCGACGCATCTGGGCATGGCTTCGCACGACGCCGCGCCGGCGATCGCGGCGGGGCTGAGGATCCGCCCGTTCGAGGAGGCGGTGCGCGGCGCGCTGTCCGTGGAGGAGGAGCTGGGCTTCGACCGGGAGCGCAAGTCCGGGCTCACGCCGGCGCAGGAGAAGGAGGTCCTGGACAAGCTCCAGGCATAGGGTGGAGCCAGACGTAGCGAAGGAGCCATCGATGCATATCGTCCACTTCGGACATTCGTGTGTGCTGCTCGACACGGGCTCGGCGCGGCTGCTGATCGACCCGGGCGCGTTCTCGACCGGCTTCGAGCAGACCGAGGGCCTGGACGCGGTGCTGATCACCCACCAGCACTTCGACCACGTCGACCAGAAGCGGCTGCCGGCGCTGCTGGCCGCCAACCCGGGCGCGCGGCTGGTGGTGGACCCGGACACCGTGGGCATCGCCAAGGAGCTCGGCCTGGAGCACACGGTGGCGACCGTCGGCGACAAGCTGACGCTGGGCGGCGCGACGGTCGAGGTGATCGGCGGCCAGCACGCGACCATCTACGGCGACCTGCCGGGCATCACCAACGCCGCCTACCTGGTCGACGACGGCGCGTTCCTGCACCCCGGCGACTCGCTGGCGCGGCCGGGCCGGGACGTGGACGTGCTCGGCGTGCCGGTGGCGGCGCCGTGGCTGAAGCTGGCCGAGGCGATCGACTACCTCCGCGAGGTCAAGCCCCGCGTCGTGGTGCCGATCCACGAGGCCCTGTACACCGAGGCCGGCATCGGCCTGACGGTGAACATGTTCAACCTGAACAAGGCCGACGGCACCGAGGTCAACCACCTAGCTCACGGCGAGCCGACGGCGGTGTAGCCCGGCGTAGGTCAGTGGTTCGGCGCCGTGGTGCAGCGCGATGTCCACGGCGTCGAGCACGGCCTGCCGCGGCCCGGGCCGGTGCAGGTCGCCCGCGTCGACCGCGACCCGCACCAGGCCGCCGCGCCGGGCCGCCCGCGCGACGCCGAGCACCAGCGCCCAGCACAGCCACTGCTCGCCGCGCTCGGTGCGGGCCAGCCCGTGCACCCGACCGGGCAGCACCGCGCCGCTGTGCAGGTCGCGCACCGCCGTCACGTCCGCGCAGAGCCGAAAACCGTGGCGGCGCAAGGCGATCAGCGTGCCGTTGGACGCCAGCCAGCGCGGCGGGGCGAAGTAGTCGGTGTGCAGGTCGAGCCGTTCCAGCAGGGCTCGGGCGGCGACCAGCCGCAGGTTCGCCTCGTGCGCGGGCAGCGCGGCGAACTCGGCTTGGCGGCGGATCACCAGGGACCGCCGGCACGGGTCGAGGTCGTGGTCGAGGCCGTGCAGCACGACGGCGTCGCCGCCGGCGGCTCGGCTGCGGACCCACCGCAGTGCGGGCGAATCCGCCGACTGCCGGTCCACGCGGGGCGCGACCAACAGCGACAGCGGCACCCCGCGCGAATCCAGCTCGGCGGCCAGGCCGGTGGCCTGGGCGAGCGTTCGGGCGTTGATGCCGGACAGCGAGACGACCAGCCGGGAGCTCACCCGTTAAGTGCGCAGCACCGGCATTGCCCCGGCCTGACCGAAAGATGACGCGTCGGCGAATCCTGTCAGAACCGTTGGCCGGTCACCCGCTCGTAGGCCTCGACGTACTTGGCCCTGGTCGCCGCCACGACCTCGGCCGGCAGCGGCGGGGGCGGGGTGTCGGACTTGCGGTCCCACCCGGATGCCGGCGAGGTGAGCCAGTCCCGCACGTACTGCTTGTCGTAGGACGGCTGCACCTGGCCGGCTTGGTAGCCCTCCGCCGGCCAGTAGCGGGACGAGTCCGGCGTGAGCACCTCGTCGCCCAGCACGATGCGGCCGGACGCGTCGCGGCCGAACTCGAACTTGGTGTCGGCCAGGATGACGCCGGCCTTCTCGGCGATCTCGACCCCGCGGCTGTACACCGCGAGCGTGAGGTCACGCAGCTCGGCGGCGGTCTCCTCGCCGGCGTCGACGACCATCCGCTCGTAGCTGATGTTCTCGTCGTGCTGGCCGATCGGGGCCTTGGTGGCCGGGGTGAAGATCGGCTCGGCCAGCCGGGACGCCTCGACCAGGCCGGCCGGCAGCTCGACGCCGCAGACCGCGCCGGTGTTGTTGTAGTCGATCAGGCCGGAGCCGGTGAGGTAGCCGCGGGCCACGCACTCGAACTGGATCATGTCCAGGCTCCGCACCAGCAGCGCCCGGCCGCGCACCTCCGCCGGGATGCGCGGGTCGTCGTCGGCGACCAGGTGGTTGGGCACGATGTCGCCCAGCGACTCGAACCAGAACACGCTCATCGCGGTCAGCACCGCGCCCTTGTCCGGGATCTCGGTGGGCAGCACCCAGTCGAAGGCCGAGATCCGGTCGGACGCCACCAGCAGCAGCAGCTCGTCGTCCACCCGGTAGAGCTCGCGGACCTTGCCGGCGGCGATCTGCGCGTAGTCAGTGAGAGCGGGCACGTGCGGCAGCCTACGTGTTCGGTCACCCGGCCGTTCGAGTGAACCCGGCGGCCGCCACGAAACGGTATCGGAACGCCCGCGTATCAACCCCGCATGACGGCGCGTCTGCCCGACGGCCGGCCGCCGCGTGGCATGCGCCCCAACGGCATGGTGCGCACCGCCGGTCCTGGAGTGTGGTTCACGCTGACCGGTTTCCTGCTCGCGCTCCCGTTCAACCTACCGTGGCTGCCGTTTCCTTTTGCCGCAGCGGGTTTCGGACTGTGGCGGCTGTGGATCCGTTACGTGCGGCCATCTTCGCGGGCTGTGAACCTGGTGTCCGCTCCTGCGTCGGAACTTCGGCCCGGGGACTGGTTCCGCCCCTACGGCGGCTTCGGGCCGGCCTGTCAGGTGGCCGAGACCCGCCTCGACCAGGACGACCTCGTGCACGTCTCGCTGCGCGGCGGCCGCGAGCTGACGCTGGCGCCGGACTACCGGGTCAGGCGGGTTCGGCTGCGCAACTAGACAGCTCGGCCCACCGCTCGACCAGCACCTCGTCGCCGACGGCGACCGAGCCGGGGCGCAGCACGACCGCCTTCATGCCGAAGGTCACGCCGCCGCCGGGATCGCGGCGGTACCGCGCGAGCGACCGGATCGGCTCGGGGCCGGCGCGCTTGCCGGTGTCCTGGTCGACCATCGGCACCGCGCACCGCACGCACACCTTGGCGTAGCCGAACTCGGCGTCGCCGATGGCCATCCGGCGCACCAGGTCCTCGGTGTGCGGTTCGGGCCAGCCGCTGATCACGATGTTCGGCCGGAACCGGTCCATCGGCACCGGCTGCGCGCCCCTGGCCAGGATCCGCTCGTTCAGGCCGTCCAGCGAGGCCAGCGAGGTCACCAGCAGGGCGTGCGCGTCGGCGAAGCCGACCAGGCCCTCGTGCTCGCCGCCGGACGCCCGCACGTGCTCCGGCGGCAGGCCGACCAGCCGGGACGGCTCGCCGAGCACCTCGCTGAACCAGTCGGCGGCCGCGTCCCCCTGGTCGGCGCCGACGCCGTCCCAGACGTGCACGCGGACCGGCCGCCGCGGCCCGTCCGGCACGACCTCGAGCACCAGATCCTCGATGCCGGGCGCCGAAACCCGCAGCTGCCCGTCGAGCACCGACGGCCGCACCACGGCCAGCCGGGGCTCGTTGCGCTGGCTGCGGAACACGCCGTCGGCGTCCACGACCATCCACGCCCGGTCGTGCCGCAGACCGGTCGGCGTGACGGTGGCGGCGCGGGTCGGCGTGCCCGCGCAGCCCTTGATCGGGTAGCTGACCAGGGCCGACACCCGGGGGTTCACAGGATCGGCTCCGGCGCGTAGCCCACGGCGTCCGGGAACCGCTCCAGCGTCTTGGCGATCTCCGCGGCCACCGCGTCGACCTGCGCCCCGGCCACCCCGGTGAACGACAGCCGGTCGGCCAGCAGCTCGTCCAGCTGGGCCCGGTCCAGCGGGATGCGCTCGTCGGCGGCCAGCCGGTCCAGCAGGTCGTTGCGCTCCGCGCCCCGCTCACGCATGGCCAGCGCGACCGCGACGGCGTGCTCCTTGATCGCCTCGTGCGCGGTCTCCCGACCCACGCCCGCCCGCACCGAGGCCATCAGCACCTTGGTGGTGGCCAGGAACGGCAGGTAGCGGTCCAGCTCGCGGGCCACCACCGCCGGGTAGGCGCCGAACTCATCGAGCACGGTCAGCATCGTCTCCAGCAGGCCGTCCAGCGCGAAGAACGCGTCCGGCAGCGCGACCCGGCGCACCACGGAGCAGGACACGTCGCCCTCGTTCCACTGGTCGCCGGCCAGCTCGCCGGTCATCGCCAGGTAGCCACGCAGGATCACGGTCAGGCCGTTGATCCGCTCGCAGGACCGGGTGTTCATCTTGTGCGGCATCGCGCTCGACCCGACCTGGCCCGGCTTGAAGCCCTCGGTGACCAGCTCGTGCCCGGCCATCAGCCGGATCGTCTTGGCCAGGCTGGACGGGGCCGCGGCCAACTGCACCAGCGCGGACAGCACGTCGAAGTCCAGCGACCGCGGGTACACCTGGCCGACGCTGGTCAGCACCCGGCGGAAGCCCAGGAACTCGGCCACCTTGTGCTCCAGCTGGGCCAGCTTGGCCGCGTCGCCGCCGAGCAGGTCCAGCATGTCCTGGGCGGTGCCGACCGGGCCCTTCACGCCGCGCAGCGGGTACCGCTCGACCAGCTCCTCCAGCCGCGCGAAGGCCACGTTCAGCTCGTCGGCCGCGCTGGCGAACCGCTTGCCCAGGGTGGTGGCCTGGGCGGCGACGTTGTGCGAGCGGCCGGCCATCACCAGGTCGGCGTGCTCGATCGCGAGCCGGGCCAGCCGGGACAGCACCGCCGCCGTCTTGCCGCGGACGAACTCCAGCGACTGCCGGATCTGCAGCTGCTCGACGTTCTCGGTCAGGTCCCGGGAGGTCATGCCCTTGTGCACCTGCTCGTGGCCGGCCAGGGCGTTGAACTCCTCGATCCGGGCCTTCACGTCGTGCCGGGTGACCCGCTCCCGGGCCGCGATGGAGGCCAGGTCGACCTGCTCCAGCACCCGCTCGTAGTCGGCGACGGCGGTCTCGGGCACGTCGATGCCCAGCTCGGCCTGGGCCCGGAGCACGGCCAGCCACAGCCGCCGCTCCAGCACGACCTTGTGTTCCGGCGACCAGAGGCCGACCAGCTGGGCCGACGCGTAGCGGCCGGCGAGCACGTTGGGAATGAGCGGCTTGGTCGTCACGTGGATTGAGCTTAATGGCTGGCCAGGTCGGGCATGACCGACAGCAGCATGCGCCGGGCCGCCCCGCGCGGGTCGGGGTGCACCTCGATCAGGGCGTTCACCACGGCCCCGTCCACCACCGAGATCAGCTGGTTGACCCGCTCGGGGTCCATCCGGAAGCCGCCCGCGGTGAGGATGTCCAGCAGCAGCTGGTGCAGCTCCACGCCCATCCGACGCATCAGCGGCCGCAGGTAGGGCCGACGGCCGGTGCCGACCAGCCGCTCGTAGCGCAGCATCACGGCCTGGCTGTCGCTCTCGCTGACCAGCAGGTCCAGCACGAACTCGATGACGTCGGTCGGCTCGCCGGCCAGCATCCGGGCCAGCCGGGCCCGGCCCTCGTCCAGCTCGGCCCGGCCGTTGAACTCGACGGCGGCCTCGATCAGCTCGTCCAGCGAGTCGAAGTAGTACGTGGTCGAGGCCAGCGGCAGGCCGGCGCGCTCGGCGACGGCGCGGTGCCGGATGGCCTCGAAGCCGCCCTCGGTGAGCAGGGCCGCGGCCGCGGCGACCAGCTCGTGGCGGCGGCGCTCCCCCTTGGGGGTGCTCGCGGCGGTCATGCCGTGCGATGGTGCCAGTGCTCAGTAGCGCGCCGCGAGCCGGGCCGCGATGTCGGTCAGCTGGCCGGCGTACGGGCCCGCCGTCGAGCCGTTCATCGGCAGGCTGGCCAGGGTCAACGCCCCGCCGCCGCGGGTCTTCACCGTCACCGAGCTGCCGTTGGCCACGCGCACCGACGGCTTGCCGTTGGTGCTCGGGTCGTTCGGCACGGACGCCGGCACCAGCACCAGCTCGAGCTTGCCGGTGTTGGAGCCGTCGGTGAGCTCGAAGGCCACGCCGGCCGAGCCGGCCGGGCAGCTCACGTCGGCGGCGAGCGTCTCGACCCCGGTCGCGCTGGGCACCTCCGCCACCAGTGCGGCGGCCAGGCCCTGGTCGGGGGCCCCGCAGTTGGCGGCGTTGCCCATCTCGGTGTTCGGGCCCATCTTGCCGCCGCCGGGACCGCTCTGGACGGTGTTGTCGTTCGGGCCAACCGACGTCGGCGAGCTCACGTTCGGGGCCGCCGCGCCGCCCGCGCTCGTCATGCTGGTGGCGCTCTCGCCGAACGGCCTGGTCAGCACCAGCACACCGCCGATGACCACCACGCCCAGCGCCACGCCGACACCGGACTGCAAGCGCTTGCGGGCCCGCGCCGTCGCCCGCTTGGACGCGACCAGGACGTCCTGGGTGTCGAAGGACGGCGGCGGCACCTCGCCGACTGCGTCCCGGAACTTGTCTGCCAACTGGTGCTCGTCCATCACTTCCACCTCCCCGTCACGGTCACGTCGCCCGCAAGTCGTCGAGCACATCTCCCAGCTCGGCCCGCAGCGCCTCGAGGCCCCGCGCGGTCTGGGACTTCACGGTGCCCTCGGTGCACCTGAGGACCTTCGCCGCCGCGGCGACGTCGAGTCCCTCCAGGAACCGCAGCACCAGCACCGCCCGCTGGCGCGGCGGCACCTTGCGCAACCCGTCGAGCAGCACGTGCCTGGTGGCGACCGCGTCGCCGACCTCGGCGGTCGCGGTCGGCCGGTCCGGCAGCTGGTCGGTGAACCGCTCCCGGCGCCACGGCCGGCGCGACTCGTCGATCACCGCGCGCACCACCGTCCGGCGGACGTAGGCGTCCAGGGCCTCCCGGTCCCTGATCTTGTTCCACTTCCGGTGCAGCGCGACGAACGCGGTCTGGGCAAGATCGTCCGCGCGATGCCAGTCGCCGCACATCAGATACGCGGTCCGGCGCACGGCATCGCGCCGGGCCGCGAAATACTCCGCGAACTCCTGCTCCTCGCGCTGCTCCACGCGGGCTCTCTCTGCTCTTCGTGTCGACACCTACCGGACGGAAAGGTCGGCTCCTACGGTTGCACGCCGCCGGTGACGTCCGCCATACGGGTGGGTGCAGGCCTCCATTACCCGATGTGGTGTGATCCGACCGTGACCCAGCAGCCGTTGCTCGACTTCCGCTCGGACACCGTGACCAAGCCGGACGAGGCGATGCGCGCCGCGATGGCCTCCGCCGAGGTGGGCGACGACGGACTCGACCACGACCCCACGATGCGCGCCCTCGAGGAGCGGGTGGCCGGCCTGCTCGGCGTCGAGGCCGCCCTGTGGGTGCCCAGCGGCACCATGGGCAACCTGATCGCGCTGGTCGTCCAGCTCCGCAAGGGCGATCGGTTCCTGGCCCCCACCGGGGCGCACATCCTGGACAACGAGCTCGGCACCGCCGCGTGGATCGCCGGCGGCATGCCGTACCCGATGGACTGGGACGCCGGCCCGGGCCGGATGTCCGCCGCGGCCATCCACGAGGTCGCCGGCAGCGAGCCGCGCTACGACGGCCTACGCACCACCTTGCTGTCGCTGGAGAACACCCACAACGCTGCCGGCGGCGTGGTGATGCCGCTCGGCGAGCACATGCAGCTCGTCGCCGCCGCGCGGGAATGCCGGCTGCGCGTGCACCTGGACGGCGCCCGGCTGTGGAACGCCTCTGTAGCACTCGGGGTCGCCCCGGCCGAGCTGGCCGTCGGCGTCGACACCGTGCAGGTCTGCCTGAGCAAGGGCCTTGGCGCGCCGGTCGGCTCGGTCGTCGCCGGCACCGAGGAGTTCGTCGCCGAGGCCCGCCGGGTGCGCAAGATGCTCGGCGGCGGCGTGCGGCAGGGCGGCGTCCTGGCCGCGGCCGGGCTGGTCGCGCTGGACCGCATCGGCACTCTCGCCGACGACCACGCCAACGCCAAGCTGCTGGCCGAGGGCCTCACCGAACTCGGCTGGAGCGTGCGGGCGCCGGAGACCAACATCGTGCTGGCCGGCGTGCCCGACCCGCGCAACGCCATCAAGATGCTGGGGCGGCTCGGGATTCAGGCCTGGCCGATGGCCAGCGAGGTCCGCTTCGCCACCCATCGAGACCTCAGCACCGCCGACGTCAAGGACGCCCTGCACCGCATCGGGAGCGCGAGTTGAGCAACGAGCCCTGGCTGGTCTTCGACTACGGCGGCGTGATCAGCCTGCACACGCAGGCGGTGCCGGCGATGGCGGCCCGCGTCGGCGTGCCCGCCGAGACGTTCGAGCCGTTCTACTGGCCCGCACGCGAAGCCTACGACCGCGGCTGCCCGGACATCGACTACTGGCGGGCGGTCTGCGGGCCGGTCGGCGTCGAGGTGGACGAGCAGCTGTCGGCCGACCTGACCCGGATGGACATCGAGGGCTGGCTGCCCACCGACGACAACACCGTGAAGCTGCTCGGCCAGCTCGCCGGCATGGGCGCCCGGCTGGCGCTGCTGTCCAACGCCCCCAGCTCGTTCGGCCGGGTCGCCGAGCGCCAGCCGTGGGCCGAGCACTTCACGCATCTGGTGTTCTCCGGCGACCTGCGGATGGCCAAGCCGGACGCCGAGATCTACAGCGCCCTGCTCGGCGCCCTGGGAGCCGAGGCGGCGAACTGCCTGTTCGTGGACGACCGTCAGGTCAACGTGGACGGGGCCAGGGCCGTCGGTATGGCGGCGCACCTGTGGACCTCGGCCGACGAGCTGGCCCCCACTCTGGTCAGGTTCGCGACTTGTTCTTGATCGCGCCGTAGGCCGCGGTCGCGATGAACAGCAGGCCGCCGATCACGGCCAGCCAGAACAGGCCCTTGAGCACGGCGCCCAGCACCGTGATGGCCAGCCAGACGATCAGCAGCACGGCGATGATGCCCACGAACAACATGGCGGTCTCCTTCAGCGGTTTGCCTTGGGACCAGCCTGCCATCCGCGTCTGACAGTTGGCGGCTTTTCGCGCCTAGATCAGGGACAGATCAGGGTGGCCCTGAGTCCGTGCTTGTGCCGCGCGTTCCGCGCGGGGCGAGGCCGCTCGTGACCGGTGCCTTCCCTAGCCGGATTTCGCCCGCCGCATCCGGCTCGGGCGGTGGGTGCGTCGGGTGGCGGCGGCCGAAATCCGGCGACAGTCCAGGCACCGGCGCGGCCTCGCATCGCCACCCTGGCGATCAGAGTCCTCTGGAAACCCACCCGGCCAGCCGCTCCAGGGCCCGCTCCATGTCCAGCATCGCGCCGGCGAAGGAGAGGCGGACGAACCGGTCGCCGTGCACCGGGTCGAAGTCGATGCCCGGCACGATGGCCAGGCCGGTGTCCGCCAGCAAACGCCTGCACCAGGCCATCGAGTCGTCAGTCAGGTGCGAGACGTCGGCGTACACGTAGAACGCGCCGTCGGCCGGGGCCAGTTTGTCGATGCCCAGCTCGCCCAGGCCCTTCACCAGCAGGTCCCGGTTGGCCCGGTAGCGCTCGACGTGCGCGTCCACCTCGGCGTACGACTCGGGCGTGAACGCCTCGACCGCCGCGTGCTGGCTGGGCGCGGGCGGGCACAGGGTGAAGTTGCCGGTGAGCCGGTCCACCGGCCGGACCAGCTCGTCCGGCGCCAGCATCCAGCCCAGCCGCCAGCCGGTCATCGAGAAGTACTTGGAGAAGCTGTTCACCACGATCGCCTCGCGGGAGGTCCGCCAGGCGCAGTCGAGCGGCTCGCCGTAGCTGATGCCGTGGTAGATCTCGTCGCTGACCAGCCGGACGCCGTTGTTCTCGCACCAGGCCGCCAGTTCGGCGAGCCTGGCCGCGTCGAGCACGGTGCCGGTCGGGTTGGCCGGGCTGGCGATGACCACGCCCTGGAGCGGGCCCTGTGCCGCCAGCATCTCGATCGTCGGCTTGAAGCCGGTCTCCGGGCCGCACGGCAGGTCCACGACCTCGCAGCCCAGGGCGGCCAGGATGTTCCGGTACGCCGGATAACCCGGCCGCGGCAGCGCGACCCGGTCGCCCGCGTCGAAGGCGGCCAGGAACGCCGACAGGAAGGCGCCGGACGAGCCCGTGGTCACCACCACCGACTCCGGCGACACATCCAGCTCGTAGCGCGTTTTGTAGTGACCGGCGATGGCCGCCCGCAGCTCGGGAATGCCCAGCTGCTCGGTGTAGCCGAACGGCTGGGTCTCCAGGGCGCGGTGCGCCGCCGCCAACACCGGGGCCGGCGCGGGCGTGGACGGCTGGCCCGCGGCCAGCGACAGCACGTCACCGTGGGTCCGCTGCCGCTCGGCGGCGGCGGACACCACGTCCATCACGTGAAACGGCGGCACATCCGCGCGCTTGGCGACGACCATGTCGACAGACTAGTTGGGCGCGACACCCTAATAGCCCTGGTACGCGCCTCCGTGCGACATGGAGCGGATGCCCGGCACATTGGACACCGAGCCGTAGCGGGCGATCGAGTAGCGGACGCCGGCGATGATGTTGTCCACCGGGTTGTAGATGTCGTCGTGGCCGGGCAGCTTGTTCGACTGGAACGTGGAGTCGATGCACTGCATGAGGCCCTTGGACGGGTGGCCCGCCTTGGCATTCGAGTTACCCGTCAGGAACACGTGCTCGTCTTCGCGGGCGGTCCAGGTGCCGAACTCGGTCGTAACGCACCAGACGTCGGCACGGTCGACAGCCACTCGCCCCAGGAACGCCCCCGCGACCACCGGAATGTTGGACCGGACCGAAGCTTCCGGCTGCCACCCGTCGCGGTCGACCGTTCGTCGTGTATGCAGCACTCGCGGCCGCGCGCCCGAGAGGTAGACCGCCACCGTCACCGCGTCCAACACAGCGCCCGGAGCCTGGTAAATCGCCACCTGCGGCCTGGTGTGGCCGGGTTTGGTGATTACGCTGCCTTCCGCGTCCGTGAGCGCTTCCAGCCAGGCTGTCCGCTGGTCGGTCGACATCGCGAGCACCTGCTCCACGGCGTCGGCCTTGGGATGGCCCGCCCGCCGCAGCAAGTCCTGGGCATAACGATGGTCGAGACGGAACTGATGACGAGGGCCGCAACCGCCTCGGTCATCGACGTAGACGGCATGCGGCACCCCGTCGAGCAGCCGGTTCAGCTTCTCGACCATCGCTGGCTTGGACTGCGCGATGCTCATCGACGGTCCGTGCCTGCGGGTCTCCACATGACCGTCACCCGCTATCCAGCCCAGGATCGCCGCCTCACGGACCGTGATGTCCAACCGCGAGTCGGTCTGCGCAGGTGCGGACAGCAGGAGGCGGTCGCGACTGCGGATATGGGCGGTCTCCACGAACCCTGGCTCGGCCGCGTACTCCTGGACCTGCTTCGACGGGCGCACGCCATGGATCTTGCGGCGATGAACGGCAACTCCATTCGTGGCTTGAGCCTGCGACCGCGGTAGCCACCCACATTCGGGGCACGCTGCCGGCAGGTCGGCGCGGCGCACCGACATCCTGGGCAGGTTCAGCCACCGGTGATTGGGTGTTGTCGTGGCATGCCAACGGGAATTGCCGATCCGCACCAGCGGAGCGTCGACATGGCGCACCACCTGCGTGATTGCGGTCCACATGCTACGACCGGTCGCCGGGTCATAACCGATCGTCTGGTCGCCCACCAGGACTTCGTCGTGCTTCAGCCAGCCTCGGCGGGTGAGGATCATGGTGTCCAGCGGCACGCAGTCCCACATGTTGATCGCCTGGGGATTGCCGCCGGACTCGTGCTGGATGATCGCCCAGATGTCGTTCTCGCTCATCTTCGAGGTGTCGACGCCGTTCTCCTGGAGAATCTTCATCGCCTCCTCGATCCACTCCTTGACCTGGCCCTGCGGCGCGGGACCGCCGCCGCCCGGCGGGCCGCCGCTGGGGCCGAGGCCCCCGCCCCCGCCGCCACCGCCGTCGTCGGAGCCGCCGCCACCACCGCCGCCACCACCGCCACCGCCGGAGGCGTGCTGCTGCGCGGCGGGCTGGCTCGCACTCTGGGTGCCGGTGGTGGCCGGGCCGGGATCGGGCTTGGCCTGCCAGTCGATGGTGCGGCCTGGAGCGGGCGTGAAGGCCTGGTCGCCCGGAGCCGGCAGCGTGGAGAACTTCGTGCCGATGGTGGTGGCGCCCTTGAGCTGGTTGAGAGCATTGCTCAGCTCGTTGTTGGCCGCGTCGACGGACTTCTGCACGTCGCCCTTGGCCGCATCGCACAGCGGCTTGATCGCAGCGTCGCGCTCACCCGGCTGCGGCTGGGGGTGCGCCGCGTCCCACTTGCGCACCTCGCCGAGCAGGCCCTCGCAGCGACTGTCCACAGCGGACTTCGCCTGCTCCAGCGCGCCGGCCGCCGACTCCAGCGCCGCCGCCCCGTTGTTCAGCGCCTCCGACATGGAGGTGCCGGCCTTCGTGAAGTTGCCCATGTAGGCCGTGAAGGCGTCGGCCGAGCCGCCGGCCCAGGCGCCGTCCAGGGCGTTCACCGCCGAGGTCACCGACCTGCCCTGACCGTCGCATTTGGACGCGGCGTCCCGCCAGTGCGTCGCGGTGTCCCGAATGGACTGCGGCTGGGCGTTCTCCACCTTGCGGGCGATATCGGCGACCTCGCCACCGCCGGGCAGGCCCGCGACGTCGTCGGCAGCACTCATGTCGCCGTCAATCCCCTCGCGTTCTGCTTCTCCTGGTCCTGCATCGTCGTCTCGATCGAGTCCAGCACGGACTCGACCTTGCGCAACAGGTTCTCCGCCGCCTGCAGCTCACCGTGCACCGTGCTCGCGAAGCCGTCGATCGCGCTGGCGAAGCCCGCCGAGGCGGTCAGCTTGCCGAACACCTCCGCGCTGGTCGCGCCACCCTGGAAGCCGTCGCCGACACCCCCGTACTGGCCGGCCTGGGCGTTCATGGCGCTGCGGCAGGCGTCGATGGCGTCCCAGTTGAACTTCGTGGCCGTCACGGTGCCCCCCTTCTCGCGTAACTCTGACGGGCGTGGCCGGCTCGCGGTTCCAGATTCAGCCCGACGGGTGATCAGGCCTCGTCGAGCAGCTCCCGGACGCTGGCCGCCAGCCGCTGGTTGTCCGCCGGTGTGATGGTGCTCCATTCCGTGCGGTCCGCGCTGGGTTTCACCAGATGCAGGTAGCGACCGTTCGGGGTGTCGTGGAAGGCCACCACCCGATCCGCCCGCCTCGGCCGCTCCGCGCCCCGGGCCGTCTCCACGCCGAACTGGCCCCGCGTGGTCATGCCCGCCACCATGCCCACCAGCGCCTGGGCCTGGCCCAGCGGCACGTTCTCGTCGGCCAGCTCCATCACCAGCCGCTGCGGGTCGCCTTGGGCCCGGCCGTCCGCGCTGGTCAGCACCTTCGTCGGCAGGCTCACCGACTGGCCCGGGCCCGGCGGCATCTCGCCCGCCACCGACACCGCCGCGTCCGCGATCGACTCGTCATGGGTGCGGATCAGCCACACCTCGTCGCCGTCCACCACGCCCATCAGCGCGCTGCCGCCGTTCGACGCGGCCAGCAGCGTGATCTTGCGGTCCGGGGCCCAGACGAAGCCGTAGACCGCTCGCCTCGGGTAGGCCAGCAGCGCCAGGTCGTCCGACATGTCCGGGGTGGCCCGGCCGTGCTCGGCCAGGCCCCGCTGCTCCAGCGACCGCCACGTCTGGGCGACAAGCTGGGCTCGCTCCGTGTGCGTCACGCCCGGGCTCGGCACGTCCAGTGCCACGTGCCGGCGGGGGAAGCGCTCGTTCTCCCACAGCACGTCGAAGTCCAGGAGGGACAGAACCGTCGGCTCCATCGCCGGCTACGCGTCCGGGTCCTCGCCGAGCACCGTCGGCGCCACCATCCGCTGCTCGCCGAACAGGTCCTCCTCGACCGTGTACTTCCGGTCGTGCTCGCTGTCCTCTTCCTTCTTGCCCCGGCCGCCCGCGGCCCCCGGCTGCATCATCGACGCCCCCGGCTTGCCCGGCGCGATCCGCTCCGCCGCCCTCGCCTGCGCCGCCTGCTCCTCGTCGATCGCCCCGGCCGTGGCACTCGCCTTGCTCGGCGTGTTCGCCTTCTCACCCGGCGCGGCGTTCGTTCCGCCGCCCCGCACGATCGTGTTCGGGTTGCCGCTCCTGGCCCCCGCCGCCACCGCGCCCGCCCCGCCGGCCAGCGCCGCGCCCAGGCCCACTTCCTCGGCCAGCAGCCCACCCGCCGCTGCCGCCGCCGGCGGCATCGCCCCCGGCAGCCGGCCCATGCCCGGGCCCACTGCCGACACGCCACCCGGCCCCGGCACTCCGCCCGCTCCGCCTCCCGGCACGGACCCCGGCGCTGCGTACCCTCCGCCGCCCGGGCCTCCCACCTGGGAGTAACCGCCGCCGGCATAGCCGCCGCCACCAGGCCCCGCGTAACCCCCCACGGTCCCGCTGTAGCCCACCTGCCCGATCGACGTCCCCTGCACCGGCTGCGCCGTCAGGTTCATGTTCGGCGGCGCGCTCATCGGTGCAGTGCTGGCGATGGCGTCCTGCGAATTCGACTGGTAGCTGTTCAGTTGCTGGATCGCCTGATCCCGATCAGCCTGCGCCTGCTCAACCTCTTTGGAGTGATCGGTCTGATACCCGAAGAACCCCGCGGCATTGTCCACAAAGCTCTTCTGCGTATCCGTCGACGGCGCCGGCGCGCCCTTCGCCACCGAGTACGAGTCGGTCTGCGTCGTCATCGCCCCGCCGGCCCCGCTGAGGTTGTCCTGAGCGCCGTCGGTATACGTCACGGTGGACGTCATCTGTTGCTGTGCACCCTGGCCGGCGGCACTGTGCCAGTCGATCCCGATCTTGCCGAGCTGGGTGGTCAGAATCTGATTCGTGTTGGACAGATCCTGCGCGATGCTGTGGAGCGCGTCGACCGTGGGCTGCATGGCGGCGGCCCCGAGACCGGCCTTCAGCTTGTTCACCTGATCGGCAAGTTGCGCGTTGGAGTAGCCTTCGAACCGGAAATCGCCCAGTTGCGTCGCCATCGTCGCCCTCCCGCGCTACTGTTTGGCCTGGAGCGTCGCCAGGGCCAGCCCGGCGAGTTGCTTGGACAGATCGCACATCTGCGAAATGCTCAGATCGTGATTGTGCTGCACCACGCCGGCCGACAACTCCTGTTGCTGCGCGGTGCTGACATAGGTGGTGCAGAACGTGCCGGTCGGGTCGCTGAAGTTCTCACCGATGAGCAACGCTTGCAGGGCCGGATACGAGCCAACTGTGGTCTGCCGGTGCGGCGCCGTCCACTTCCCGGCTATCCAGTCCTCGACGCCGCGCTTCGGCTCAAGGCTCACCGACATGGTGTAGGCAATCGGCTTGGTGACCTGGTAGGAGCAGGCCGTTGTCGACCCACCCTGCGGGTCTCCCGGGCCAGGCCCCTTGCTTGAGACATTCAGCGAAGTCGTTTGCGGATCAGTCAGCAGGGTGCAGGGATCGATGTTCGCGATGGTCAGGTCCTTCGGCCGCGACAACGCCCCACTCGATGCACCCGAACTCGATGTCGACGTCGGCTCCGCGGTTCCGGGGTTGGTGGTCGAGCATGCCGCCGCCACGAATGCCGCCAGCACGGCAGTCGCAGCGAATCGGATCCGAAACGTCACCCCTGAGCTCCAAACGCGTCTTTGATCTGTTCCTCGGTGAAGCCGTACTGCTGAGCGGCGGTCTTCATCTGCTGGGCGAGACTCTCCAGACCGTCGATGTACTGACCAATCCGTTTGACGTAGGAGTCAGGATTGCCGGCGAGGATCTTCGCCCATTCGGCGCCTGCAGCGAGGCTCACGTCGTCCTTGCCGAGGTCACCCGGCATCAGCTGCATCAGCTTCGGGCGGACGATCTGGTTCAGCTGGTCCACCTGATCTTGGATGATCTTGCCAGCTTGCAGGACCGTGTCGTGGTCCACGGTGATCTGCCCGCCGCTGATGCCGGCATACTCCCCGGCCACCCCGCCGAACGGGGCCATGATGGCCGCGTTGATGGCGCCGAGGTCGGCGCCGACTTGCTCCGCCTTTTCCATGAAGACCGCCCCCGCACGCTTCGTGACTAGTCGGACCCGGTTCGCAGGCTACCAACGATGGTGTGTGCCGTGCCTGAGTTCGACGTGGGCGGGGGCGCAACGGTTCCCTACGGGATGTGGACCTCGCCGTCGACGGCCTTGAGGGCGATGTCGGAGCGGTGGTGCGAACCGGTCAGTTCGACGCGGTCGACCAGGCGGTAGGCCTCGGCGCGGGCGGCGGCGAGGGTGGGGCCGGTGCCGACTACGGAGAGCACACGGCCGCCGGAGGAGACGACGGCGCCGTCGTCGCGGCGGCGGGTGCCGGCGTGCAGGACGCCGTCGAGCTCGGCGCCGGTGATGACGTCGCCGGTGCGAGGCCGGCCGGGGTAGCCCTCGGCGGCGATGACAACGGTGACGGCGGCGCCGTCCTCCCACTCGAGGGCGGGGTGAGAGGCCAGGCGGCCCTCGGCGGCGGCCAGGAACAGGCCGGCGATGGGGGTCTTGAGCAGGGCGAGCACGGCCTGGGTCTCGGGGTCGCCAAACCGGCAGTTGAACTCGATGACCTGGGGACCGTCGGAGGTCAACGCCAGGCCGCAGTAGAGGAGGCCGGAGAAGGGGGCGCCCCGGGAGGCGAGCTCGTCGACGACGGGCTGCACGCACCGGGCGACGACGTCGTCGACGAGGCCGGCGGGGGCCCACGGCAGCGGGCTGTAAGCGCCCATGCCGCCGGTGTTGGGCCCGGCGTCGTTGTCGCCGACCCGCTTGAAGTCCTGGGCCGGCAGCAGCGGCACGACGGTGGAACCGTCGACGACGCAGAACAGCGAGGCCTCGGGACCGTCGAGGAAGGACTCGAGCAGCACGGGGTGGCCACCGTCGAGCAGGTGCATGGCATGGGCCCGGGCCACGTCGTAGTCCTTGGTGACGACCACGCCCTTGCCGGCGGCCAGCCCGTCGTCCTTGACGACCCAGGTGGGCCCGAACCGGTGCAGCGCGGAGTCGAGCCGGGCGGGGGTGTCGACGATCTCGCTACGGGCGGTCGGCACGTCGGCGGTCAGCATGACGTCCTTGGCGAAGGCCTTGGAGCCCTCGATCCGGGCGGCCTCCTTGGACGGCCCGAAGCACGGGATGCCGGCGTCCCGGACGGGGTCGGCGGCCCCGGCGACCAGCGGCACCTCGGGCCCGATCACCACCAGGTCGGCGTTCCACTCCTTGGCCAGGGCGGCGACGGCGGTCGGATCGGTGAGATCGACGCCGTACGTCTCGGACACGGCCGAGGTGCCGGCGTTGCCGGGGGCACAGGCCAACGCGGTCACCGCCGGGTCTTTGGCCAACGCCAGCAACAGGGCATGCTCCCGGGCACCAGACCCGATGACGAGGACGCGCACGACCGAACAGCCTACATGTGCTGGTTCGGCCAGGTCGCCGGCGCACGGAACGCCGCGTCCGGCAGCGGTCCTCAATACCCTCCCCCCTGTGCAAGGTGTGCAGATTCTCCTGCTGCTGGCCGGATCGCTCGCGGTGACGGCGATCGCCCGCCGGCTGGACTGGCCGGCGCCGCTGCTGCTGGTGGCGGTGGGCCTGGTGGTGTCGTTCGCGCCGGGCATGCCGGACTTCCGGCTGGAGCCCGAGCTGGTGCTGGTGATCGTGCTGCCGCCGCTGCTCTACTCCTCGGCCCTGGACAGCTCCTACGTCAACATCCGCCGCAACATCCGGCCGATCGCGCTGCTGGCGGTGGGCCTGGTGCTGGCCACGACGCTGGGCGTGGGGCTGGTGGCGCACCTGGCGATTCCGGCGCTGCCGCTGCCGGCGGCGCTGGTGCTGGGCGCGATCGTGGCCCCGCCGGACGCGGTGGCGGCGGTGGCGATCGGCCGCAAGCTGGGCCTGCCGCGGCGGATCATGACCCTGCTCACGGGCGAGAGCCTGGTCAACGACGCGACGGCGCTGACGGCGTACAAGGTGGCGGTGGCGGCGGCCACCGGCGCGGCGATGTCCTGGGGCTCGGGCGTCGTGACGTTCCTGCTGGCCTCGGTGGGCGGCACGCTGATCGGCTACCTGATCGGCGTCGCGGTGCACTGGATCCGCCTCAGGCTGCACGACAGCCTGTTGGAGAGCGGCCTGGGCATGCTGGTGCCGTTCGCCGCGTACCTGATCGGGGAGGCGGAGCACACCTCGGGCGTGCTGGCGGTGGTGGCGGCGGGCCTGTACCTGGGCCACAACGCGCCGCGGGCGGGGTACGCGACCCGGTTGCAGGAGACGGCGGTCTGGCGCGCGGTGGATCTGCTGCTGGAGTCGTGGGTGTTCGGGCTGATCGGCCTGCAACTGCGCTTCGTGCTGGCGGACAGCGGCGCGACCTGGCCGTTGTTCGGCTCCGCGCTGCTGGTGTTGCTGGCGGCGATGGTCATCCGGGTCTTGTGGATGTATCCGGGCACGTATGTGCCACGCCTGTTGTCACGGAAGATCCGGGCGCGGGAAGACGCCCCGGCGCCGCGGGCGGTGTTCATCGTGGCCTGGACGGGCATGCGCGGCGTGGTGTCGCTGGCCGCCGCTTCGGCGCTGCCGCTGGACATGCCCGGTCGAGACGTGATCGTGCTGTGCACGTTTGTCGTCACGGTGGGAACCCTGATGGTGCAAGGGCTTTCGCTGCCGGGGCTGATCCGGCTGCTCGGCGTGCGCAACGACGACGGCCGGATCGACACGGTGGCCGAGGCGCAGGTGAAGTCCACCGCGGCCAAGGCGGCGGTGGCGCGGCTGGAGCAGGCCGCGGACGGGGAGACGCCGGAGCCGGTGGTGGCCCGGCTGCGGGCGCTGGCCCAGCACCGGGCGGCGATCCAGGTGACGGCGGAGGGCCCGGCGGCGCGCTGGAAGCAGCTGCGCCTGACGATGTTGCTGGCCGAGCGGGAGGTGTTCCTCGCGGCCCGGGACGCGCACGAGATCGACGACGAGGTTTTCCGCCGGGTGCAACGGGAATTGGACCTGGAGGAGGCCGCGCTCACCCGGGAGTGAGCACGGCCCCGACGCACCTCAGGCGACGTCCAGCACGGCCTTGCCGACGACCTTGCGGCCCAGCAGCGCGGCGATGGCGTCCTCGAAGTTCTCCCAGCTACCCCGGTAGCCGATCTCCACGTCGAGCTGGCCCGCGGCGAGCAGCGACGTGAGGTAGGCGAGGTCCTCGCCCAGGCCGCCGCCCATCATGAACGACTCCAGCCGGCGGTGCGGGCCGACGGTCGAATACGGCGGGTACACGGCCGGCTCGCCGGAGGTGGCGCCGATGGACTGGATCGAGCCGCCCTCGGCCAGCAGGCCGAAGGCCACCACCTGGTTCGGCCCGCCGACGTTGTCCAGCACCCCGTGCAGCGGCCCTTCCAGACCTTCAACGCCCACAAGGACTTCCGCCGCGCCGAGCTCCTTGAGCCCGTCACCGCGCCCGGCGCTGCCGACGGACGCGATCACGTGCGCGCCGGCCCGGGCGGCCAGCTGCACGGCGAAGCGGCCGACGCCGCCGGCCGCGCCGGTGATCAGCACTCGACGGCCCAGCAACAGCCCGATCTTGCGCAGCGCCCGCAGCGCGGTCACGCCGGCCACCGGCAACGCGCTCGCCTCGGCGAAGTCCACGTTGTCGGGCAGCACGGCCAGCTCGGCGGTGTCGACGGCACGCAGTTGCGCCCACCCGCCGCCGCCGAAGCCGAAGGTCACCACACGTGAGCCGACCTCGGGCCCGCTGCCATCGGCGGCCGCCTTGACCACCACGCCGGCCGCGTCCCAACCCTGGACCTTGCCATCCTCGGCGCCATAGCCGCCGCCGGCGTCGCCGTAGTTCAGCGAGATCGCCTTCACCTCGACCAGCGCCTGATTGGGCGCGGGCGTCGGACCGGCGGTCTCACCGAGCCGGAAGCCGGTCTTCGCGGACGAGTCCACGAGCAGTGCACGCATAGAGAACACCCCTGTTGTTCGACTGCTGTCGTACGGGACCAACTCGGGTCCACAGGAGCTTATTTCCGCTACAGCGCGGGAACGAGTTCGCGGCGAGCGGAAGTGGACACCGTGTCGTCGATCAGGCCGCGCCGGACCAGCTCCGGCCGCACGCCCTCGCCGAACCAGTAGGCCTCCTCCAGGTGCGGGTAGCCGGAGAAGATGAACTCCTCGATGCCCAGCGAGTGGTACTCCTCGATCCGGTCGGCCACTTCCTGGTGGCTGCCGACCAGCGCGGTGCCCGCGCCGCCGCGGACCAGACCGATGCCGGCCCACAGGTTGGGGTAGATCTCCAGCTTGTCCAGCCGACCGCCGTGCAGCGCGACCATGCGCTGCTGCCCGACGGACTGGCTGGCCCCCAGCTGCGACTGGGCCCGGGCCAGCGTCGCCGGGTCGATCGCCTCGATGAGCCGGTCGGCCTCGGCCCACGCCTCGCGCGAGCTGTCCCGGCTGATCGTGTGCAGGCGGATGCCGAACCGCAGCGTGCGCCCGTTGGCCTCGGCCAGCTCCCGCACGCGGGCGATCTTCTCGGCCACCTGGGCCGGCGGCTCGCCCCAGGTCAGGTACACGTCCACGTGCCGCGCGGCGACAGGCAGGGCGGCCTCCGAGGAGCCGCCGAAGTAGATCTGCGGCAGCGGGTCCGGCGGCGTGGGCACCAGCCCGCCGGCGATCTTGAGATGCTGGCCGTCGAAGTCGACCGGCGCGCCGCTCCACAGCTTGCGCACGATGGCCAGGAACTCGTCGGTGCGGGCGTAGCGCTGGTCGTGCTCCAGCCAGTCGCCGAAGCGCTGCTGCTCGACCGCGTCGCCGCCGGTGACCACGTTGAGCAGCAGCCGGCCGCGCGAGATGCGCTGGTAGGTGGCGGCCATCTGGGCGGCCAGCGTCGGCGACACGGTGCCGGGCCGGAACGCGACCAGGAACTTGAGCCGCTCGGTCTGCGCGATCAGCGCGGCCGTGGTCAGCCAGGCGTCCTCGCACCACGTGCCGGTCGGCGTGAGCACGCCGACGAAGCCGAGCTGCTCGGCGGCGCGGGCGATCTGGGCCAGGTAGTCGATGTCCGGGCCGCGCTGGGCCGGCGCGCCGGCCTCCTGGGAGCCGTGGAACCGGTCGACGATGGTGCGGCCGTCGCCCGAGGTGGGCAGAAACCAGTGCAGGACAACGCTCATCGTCAGCTCCCCGTGCTCTCGTACTGCTTGTTGACGAAGTCGGCGAACTTCACCTTGCCGGGGATGACCTTCGCCGTGGTGAACGCGTCGGCCAGCTGCTGCTCGGAGGCGATCACCTTGTCGTCCAACGGAATCGGCAGCGTCGCGCCGTCGTTCACGGACGCCTTGGCCACGCTCGGGTCCAGCCCGGTGACCTGCGACCAGGCGGTGGCCCAGGCGTCCTTGTGCGAGTCCGACCATTTCTGGGCCTTGGCCAGCCGGGCCAGATAGTCCTTGATCGCGGCGGCCTTGGCCGAGTCGCCCAGCGCGCTGGTGGCGGCCACCTGGAAGGAATAGCCGTTGGCGGTGCCGCTGCTGCCGTTGATGATCGACCGGGCGTGGGCCTGCAGCAGCGCCTGCGAGGTGTAGGGGTCCCAGATCGCCCAGGCGTCCACGCGGTGCTGGGTGAAGGCGGCGTAGGCGTCCGAGGGCTGCAAGTAGTTGATCTTCACGTCGGACACCGCGATGCCGTACTTGTTGAGCACGGTCAGCAGCTGGCCGTGGGCCGAGCTGCCCTGGGCCACCGCGATGGTCTTTCCCTTGAGCTGCTGGGGATCCTGGATCGACGAGTCGCCCGGCACCAGGATCGCGTCGCCCGGCCCGGTGTGCTGGCCGACCTGCACGACGGTGACCTTGGCGTTGGCCGCGGCCGAGAAGATCGGCGGCGTGTTGCCGACCGCGCCGATGTCGATCGCGCCGGCGTTGGCCGCCTCCAGCAGCGGCGGGCCGGAGGTGAAGGTGGACCACTCGATCTTGTACGAGGTGCCGTCGAGCAGCCCGGCCGCCTGCAGCAGCGCCTGCGAGCCGCCCTTCTGGTCGCCGACCTTGAGCACCACCTGGCCGGACGCGGCCGACGCGCCGCCGCAGCCGGCCAGCGCCAGCGCCGACACGGCCAGCAGCGGTAACAGGGCCTTACGCAGCTTCATCGGTGACAACTCCCAGGTCGGCGAGCACCCGGGCCCGCAGTTCGGTCAGGTCGGCGTGCCGGCGCGGCCGGCCGGCCGGCGGCGTGTGCTCGGCGACGATCCGGCCGTCGTCCAGCACGAGGACCCGGTCAGCCAGCTCGAGCGCCTCGTCGACGTCGTGGGTGACCAGCAGGACCGACGGGCGGTGCCGCTGCCACAGGTCGTCGACCAGTCGGTGCATGGCCAGCCGGGTCAGCGCGTCCAGCGCGCCGAACGGCTCGTCGAGCAGCAGCAGGTCGGGCTCGCGGACCAGCGCCCGGGCCAGGGAGACGCGCTGCGCCTCGCCGCCGGACAGCGTCAGCGGCCAGGCCTGCGCGTGATCGGTGAGCTGCACTTCGGCCAGCGCCTTCTCGGCGACCTCGCGGCCGTCGACGCCGTGCAGGCCAAGGGATACGTTGCGCCAGACCCGCCGCCACGGCAGCAGCCGCGGCTGCTGGAAGGCGACGGAGACGGTCCCGTTGACGGCGATCTCGCCGTCGGCCTCCCGGTCGAGGCCGGCCAGAATTCGCAGCAGCGTCGATTTGCCGGAGCCGCTGCGGCCCAGCAGCGCGACAAATTCCCCTTGCCGGACAACAAGGTCCAGGTCGTCCAACACGCGGCGCTGGCCGAACTGCCGGACCAGGCCGCGCACGGTCACCGTGCGTTGCGCCATCTGAGCGCTCTCCTCTCCAGCGCGCGGACCAGCGCGTCGGTGGCCAGGCCCAGCGCCGCGTACACCACCAGGCCGACCACGACCTGGTCCGTGCGCAGGAAGTCCCGGGCGTTGTTGATCAGGTAGCCGAGGCCGGCGTCGGCGTTGATCTGCTCGCCGACGATCAGCGACAGCCAGGCCACGCCGAGGCCCTGCCGCAGGCCCACCAGCGCCTGCGGCAGCGCGGCCGGCAGCACCACGTGGACCAGCCGCTCCCAGCGGGTGAAGCCCAGCACCGCGGTCGCCTCCAGCAGCTGCGGGTCGGTGTCCCTGATGCCGGCGTAGACGTTGAGGTACAAGGGAAACGCGAAGCCCAGGGCGACCAGGGCGATCTTGGGTTCCTCGCCGATGCCGAACCAGATGATGAACAGCGGGATCAGGCCGAGGAACGGCAGCGTGCGCAGCATCTGCACGGGCGGGTCGACCAGCACGGCGCCCCAGCGGGACAGGCCGGCGGTGATGCCCAGCGCGAGCGCGATCACCGCGCCGACCGCGACGCCGATCAGCACCCGGCGCAGCGACACCACGAAGGCGTCGCCGAGCTGCCCGGACGCGGCCAGGTCGAGGCCCGCGGCCAGCACCTTGGCCGGCGAGGCCAGCTTGTCCTCGGGCAGCACGCCGGTGCTGCTGGCCAGCTGCCAGGCCAGCAGCAGGCCGACCGGGCTGGCCCAGCGCCACAGGCCGGACAGTGGACGGCGGCGGGATCGACGTTGGGGGGTGGCGGCGGCCGACGACGCGTCGTTCGTGCGGTCGGCGGCCAGGACGGGAATCGACACGATTCCTCCGACGGTGGTGGGCGCGCGAAGTGAGGCTTTCTCAGCCGGCGGGACGATGCGGGAGGAAGTCAGCGGACCGGACAGACCGCGCTGGCCTGCCGGCGGAGGTCCACGTGGATACGTGCGACCAGTCGTTCACCCATGCGTGGGAGTCTTGGCGAGCCGTCGTCGGTGTGTCAACGCTGGTCGGCGGCGCTCCCGGATCCTGGGAGTCTGTCGGTCAGGGAGGTTTTCGCATGCACGGCGCCCAGTTGCTGCTGCTCGTCGTCGGCTCGATCGCGGTGACCGCGGTGGCCCGCCGCCGTGATCTGCCGGCCCCGCTGCTGCTGGTGGTCGTCGGGCTGGCGATCTCGTTCCTGCCCGGGGCCGACGACTACCAACTGGATCCGCACATCCTGCTGGGCGTGGTGCTGCCGCCGCTGCTCTACTCGGCGTCGCTGGACAGCTCGTACCTGAACTTCAAGGCGGTCGCCGACCCGATCATCCAACTCGGCGTGGTGCTCGTCGTGATCACCGCGTTCGCCGTGGGTCTCGTCGCGCACCTGCTGATGCCCGACCTGCCGTGGGAAGTGGCGCTGCTGCTCGGCGCCGTGGTCGCGCCGCCCGACGCTGTCGCCGCCGTGGCCATCGGCCGCAAGCTCGGGCTCCCTCGGGGCGCGATGACCGTGCTCACCGGCGAGTCGCTGGTCAACGACGCGTCCGCGCTGACCCTGTACAAGGTGGCGCTGGCCGGCGTCGCCGGCGTGAGCACCGGCCTGTTCTCCCAGCTGTCGACCTTCGTCATCGCCGTGGTGGTGGGCATCGCCATCGGCCTGGTCATCGGCGTCGTCGCCCACTTCGCGCGGACCCACATGGACGACACCGTGCTGGAATCGGTGGTGGGCATGGTGGTTCCGTTCGCCGCCTACCTGATCGCCGAGGAACTGCACGGCTCCGGCGTACTGGCCGTGGTCGCCGCCGGGCTGTACCTCGGGCACAACTCCCCGAAGGCCGGCTTCGCCACCCGGCTGCAGGAGCAGTCGGTCTGGACCACTGTGGACGTTCTGCTGGAGTCCCTGGTGTTCGGCCTGATCGGCCTGGAACTTCCGTTCGTGCTCAAGGGAATCTCCAGTTTCGACGTGCTGCCGACCGCCCTGGCCCTGCTCGGCGTCGTCATCCTCGTGCGGATCGTGTTCGTCTTCGGGCGCAACGTGCTGCTGCGCCTGATCCGCCGCCGGCGGCGGCCGTCCTGGAAGATCAGCGCCGTGCTCTCGTGGACCGGCATGCGCGGCGTCGTCACGCTGGCCGCCGCGGCCGGCATCCCCGAGGACACCCCCGGCTGGGCCTACGTCCAGTTCGCCGCGTTCGTGATCACCGTCGGAACCCTGCTGCTGCAAGGGGTCTCGCTGCCGTGGCTGATCCGGGCGCTCAAGCTCCAGCAGCCCGAGGACACCGCCCAGGAGCAGCGCGCCCGCAAGGCCGCCGCCAAGGCCGCGAAGGCCATGCTGTCCGAGCTCGTGCCAGCCGACATCCCCGCCGAGCAGCGGAAGATGTTCAGCCAGCGCATGCACTCCATGATGCAGGCCCGCGACCGCATCATCGACCAGGACCCGTCCCAGGAAGGCGCGATCACCCGCGTCCGCCGGGAAATGCTGGCCCGGCAACGGGAAGTCCTCGTCGCCGAGCGCTCCGCCGGCCGCCTCGACGACGAGGTCATGCGCAAGGTGATGCGCGAACTCGACCTGGAAGAGGCCATGCTCACCGGCACGTGGCGATCACGTCTGTGACCGCGACGTGCCGACGCCGGTCAGTTGACGAACTGGTGGCGGACGATGGTCTGGTCGCGGCCGGGGCCGACGCCGATGGCGGAGATGCGGGCGCCGGCGATGGACTCGAGGTACTCGACGTAGGCGCGAGCGTTGGCCGGGAGCTCCTCGAAGGTGCGGCAGCCGCTGATGTCCTCGAACCAGCCGGGCAGCTCCTCGTAGACGGGCACGGCGTGGTGGACGTCGGTCTGGGTCATGGGCATCTCGTCGACCCGCTGACCGTCCACTTCATACGCCACGCAGACCGGGACGGTCTCGTGGCCGGACAGCACGTCGAGCTTGGTGAGGAAGTAGTCGGTGATGCCGTTGACCCGCGCCGCGTAGCGGGCGATGACGGCGTCGAACCAGCCGGTGCGGCGGGACCGCCCGGTGGTGACGCCGAACTCGCCGCCGGTCTTGCGCAGCCGCTCGCCCATCTCGTCGTTCAGCTCGGTGGGGAACGGACCGGAGCCGACGCGGGTGGTGTAGGCCTTGAGGATGCCGATGACGGTGGTGATCCGGGTGGGCCCGATGCCGGAGCCGGCGGAGGCGCCGCCGGAGGTGGGGTTGGACGAGGTGACGAACGGGTAGGTGCCGTGGTCCACGTCCAGCAGGGTGCCCTGGGAGCCCTCCAACAGCACGTTCTCGCCGCGGTCGAGGGCCTGGTTGAGCAGCAGCCGGGTGTCGGCGATGCGGTGCTCGAAGCCCTCGGCGTGCTTGAGCACGTCGTCGACGACCTGCTCGGGGTCGATGGCCTTGCGGTTGTACACCTTGACCAGCAGCTGGTTCTTGAAGTCCAGCGCGGCCTCGACCTTCTGCCGCAGGATCTTCTCGTCGAGCAGGTCCTGCACCCGCACACCGACCCGGGACACCTTGTCCTGGTAGGCGGGCCCGATGCCGCGGCCGGTGGTGCCGATCTTGGCCTTGCCCAGGTAGCGCTCGCTGACCTTATCGATGGCCACGTGGTACGGCATGATCAGGTGCGCGTCGGCGGAGATCAGCAGCTTGCCGGTGTCCACGCCGCGGGCCTCCAGCCCGGCCAGCTCCTCCAGCAGCACCCCGGGGTCGACGACCACGCCGTTGCCGATCACGTTGTGCACGCCCGGCGTGAGAATGCCGGACGGGATCAGGTGCAGGGCGAAGTTCTGCCCGTCGGGGAGCACGACGGTGTGGCCGGCGTTGTTGCCGCCCTGGTACCGCACGACCCACTGGATGCGGTCACCGAGCAGGTCGGTGGCCTTGCCCTTGCCTTCGTCGCCCCACTGGGCGCCGATCAGGACGATGGCAGGCATGTGAGACTCCCCGTGCTAGACGACTAAAGGCCGAATGCCGGTGCACGACTGTAGACCAGGAGGAAGCGATGGGTGCACTAGTGCTGGCCTGCGGAAAGGACGCAGGTCACGCTCAGTCACCAGCTCTTGCCGATCGTGACGACGTGGAGCTGTTCCCCGTGCCGCCGCGCCCCGGCAAGGACGATGTGGATCACCTGGTCAAGGGCCTGGACGGACGCCGGCTGGTGGTCATCGGCGGCGACGCCGACCTGGCCGCGGTCACGTTGCGGCTGCTGCGGACCGAGCGGCTGCCCGAGGTGACGGTCGGCTTCGTGCCGACCGAGGCGGACTCGACGGTGGCCTCGCTGTGGGATCTGCCACTCGACCCCGGGCGGGCACTGGACATTGCCCTCACGGGCACGCCGGACCCGGTGCCGCTGCTGCGCGACGACAGCGGCGGCGTGCTGGTCGGCCGGGGCGTGATCGGCCCGGTGCGGGGCATGGCCTACTGCGACGAGTCGGTGGTGCTGCGCGGCCAGGCCAGCCGCATTACCGTCAGTCCGGACCCGGACCGGGGCGCCGGCCTGCTCGTCCAGGTGACGCGGCGATCACTGCTGGTCAAGCGGACCACGGCGGCCCACGGCCGGGCCTGCCAGATCGGCTGCGTGCCGGCGATCGTGCAGCTGGACGGGGTGCCGCACCCTCGCCCGGTGACCAAGTGGACCTGGTACCGCAACACCGACGACCTGCGGCTGGCGAGGGGTTTGCTGTGACGCTCACGTCCCTGTTCAAGGCCGGGCCCGGCGGCGTGATGACCGACGACGTCGGTGTGATCACCGGCGACCTGGAGCTGCGCACGACGCTGACCGACGGCGCGGTGACCGTGGAGGTCCGCTACGAGGGCGCGGACGAGTGGTACCGGCTCGCCGCGGCCGACTGCCGGCTCGCGGACGACAAGGACCACGAGGCGGTGCACCACGCCCTGCTGGGAGTGCTGAACCGCCCCGAGGGCTGACCAGACGTTCGGAAGGGGCAACCCTCAGAGCGGGGGGAGGGCCGCCAGGGCGTCGGTGCGGCCGACGCCGCTGGCCACGAGCAGGTCGACGACGATGGACCGGAGCTGGGCGACCATCACCCGCACCGAGAAGTCGTCGGAGGTCAGCAGGTGGTCGGTCTCGTCGGCGGTGGTGCGCAGCAGGGCCCTGGTGCGAACGGGATCGACGCCGCGGGCCAGCTCGTCCCGTAGGACGTCGACGGCGTTGGCCAGGCCCTCCAGCACAGCGGGCAGCTTGGCCGGCGGCTCCTCGTCGTCCCGCAGCACGGCCAGCGCCCGCCGGGCCAGCACCCGGGTGTTGCGGACGGCGAGGTCGATCGGCCCGGCGGCGCTGCGGTAGCGGTCCAGCTCGCCGCGGTTGCGCCAGCGCAGCGGCGCGATGGTGGCGACCTCGGTGCTGGTGACCAGGGCGGTCTTGAACTCGTCGATGGCCTTCTGGCTGGCCCGCGCCCGGCTGAGCGCGGCCGCGGCGGCGACGGTGTCCCGGTCCGGCACGGCCGCGGCGATGGCCCGCAGCACGCCGGCCAGCTCACCCAGCACGACCCGGCCGTGCCGGTGGGCCAGGGTCAGCGGATTGGGCGGGAACAGGGCGATGGCGATCAGGCCCATGCCGCCGCCGATCAGGGCGTCGATCATCCGGTCGAAGCCGCCGCCGGCCGACGGCGGCAGCAGGGTGGCCACCAGCACGGCCGAGGTGCCGGATTGCAGCGCGATCACCGCCCCGCCGTCGAGCAGCACGGCGGCGGCCATGGCCAGCAGCACCACCAGCACGATCTGCCAGGTGCCGGAGCCGATCCGGGAGATCAGCAGGTCGCCGACGCCGACCCCGACGCTGACCCCGACCACCAGCTCGATGACCCGGCGCAGCTTCTGGCCGAGCGCGACGCCGATGCAGGTGACGGCGGCCGTGGGCGCGAAGAACGGCCGGGCGTGGCCGACCAGGTCGGCGGAGACCAGCCACGCGCCGCCGGCCGCCATGCCGGCCTGGGCGATGGGCAGGGCCATCCGCTGCAACCGCCGCAACCGGCGTCGCAGCTGCGCCCGCAGCCGTTCGACCACCTCGGATCAGGCCAGGCCGAGCGCCGCCGGCGCCTGCGGGTCGCTGTCGGCGAGGAAGGTGCGGCAGCGGTCGAACTCCTCGGCCTCACCGATCTCGCCGGCGGCCTTGGCCAGCGCGGCCAGCGCGCGCAGGAAGCCCTGGTTGGGACGGTGCGACCACGGCACCGGGCCGAAGCCCTTCCAGCCGTTGCGGCGCAACTGGTCCAGGCCGCGGTGGTAGCCGGTGCGGGCGTAGGCGTACGCGGCGATGGCGTCGCCGTCGGCCAGGGCGCGCTCGGCGAGCGCCGCCCACGCCTCGCTGAAGTCCGGGGCGGTGCGCGCGACCGCCGCCGGGTCGGCGCCGTCCTCGAGCCGCGCCTGAAGCTCGGGGCGGTCGGGCAGCAGGGTGGGGCCGGGGCCGAGCAGGTTGTCGTTCAGGCTCATGGCCTCATCGTGCCCGACCCGCGGCCCACCCAAAAAACTCAGGCGCAGGAATCAGCTCAGCATGAGCCGGACGATGGCCCCACCGGCCACCAGCACCAGCGCGGTGACCACAACACCAGCGACGACACGCTTGTTCACTTCTGATCACTCCCGTACTCGGTTAGACCGGTGACATTGCCCACTCGGCCCCGCCGGAGCAACGCGCGTCACCCACTCGATCGGGTGGTATGCAACTGATCTCGGTTCGACCGAAACGGTGGAATCGCCGCAGGCGAGCGTCCATGCTCGCTGCCATGAGCACGAAGGGCTGGTCCGTGGCGCGCGTGCGCGAGCTGTGGTCCCTCTACTGGACACGCGGGACGGCGGGCCGGCAGACTCCGGCCGAGCTGGTCTCGATCATGTACGGCTGGTGGTTCGTCGCCCTGGCGCTGAAACTGCTCGGCGGCTCGTGGGACATCTCCTGGCACTTCTGGACCATTCGCGACAACCTCGCGCCGCCGCACGACCTGAACACCGTCGGCACCGGGATCGCGGTCGCGCTGGTGCTGTTCCACACCTACACCGGCTACGGCGCGGACAAGACGACGCTGCGCTGGATGCAGTGGGGCACGGGGCTGTTCCTCATCGCCATCCCGATCGACGTGGTCAACCACACCGTGAACGGGTTGGACATCACCACCTGGAGCCCCTCGCACTCGCTGCTGTTCATCGGCACCGCCGGCATGCTGATCGGCGTCGCCCTGGGCTGGCATCGCAACGCAGCCCGCGGCCGCTGGTTCGCGCCGGGCCTGATCGTGCTGCTGACGCTGGTGTTCGAGGACTTCTGGTTCCCCAACGAGCAGCAGGAGTACGGCGTGCTGGAGATCGCGTCGTGGGACGCGAATCCGGGGCACCCCTACGCCAACCAGGAGCTGCTGCGGTTCGCTTCGGACCAGATCCACCAGCCGATCGGCCGAGCCGGCATCGTGCACTTCTCGCTGCCGATGCCGGACTGGGTGTACCCGGTGTGGGGCCTGGGCGTCTGCGTGCTGCTGTTCGCGCTGGGCCGCCAGATCGTCGGCCGGCGCTGGACCGCGACCGCCATGGCCGGCCTGTACGTGGGCTTCCGTTCGGTGCTGTGGCTCGTGCTGACCGCGACGACCTTCCCGCCGTCGGCGGTGCCGTTCTTCCTGCTCGGCGCCGGCGTGGCCATCGACCTCGTGTTCCTCATCCCGATGTCCCGCTGGCTGCGGCCGTTCGTCGGCGCCATCACCGTGACGGCCGTGACCTACGCGCTGTTGTTCGGACAGTCCGTGCTGCTGGCCGCCCCGCCTCGGGCCGACTGGACCGCACCCGTCAGCGCCGCCGTGCTGGCCGTCCTCTGGCTTGTCGCCACCGCGCTGGGCCCGCGACTGACCGCACCGAAGGTCGAGCCCGCTCGGACCCTGAGGGCCTGAGCCAGGGTTTCCCCGGTCCCGAAATGGGGGCCATTACCTATTCACCACGGCCGCCGGACCCGCCAGGATCTGTGATGCGAGGGGGGAACACGGCGGAACAACTTCCACTGTGGACGCTCGGCGGGGCCTGGGGAGGACCGCGCCGCGCACATCCGGCTGGCTGCCCCGGCGTTCGGGGCGCCAAGGCAGCCAGCCGGCCGCACAACCGGCTGGCTGTCTCGGTGTCAGGGGGCACCGGGACAGCCAGCCGGGCCGCACGACCTGGCTGGCGCCCTGACGTTCGGGGCGTTGGGGCGCCAGCCAGGGCTGCCGTGGCCAATTGCTCGACATCCGGTCCGTTTTGACCAGATTCGACGCGTCCCCAGATCCGCCCATCCGTGTCCAACGAATTTCTCCGGCCGGCGGTGATCAGCTCCGATATACCCGGCCGAATTCGTCCCTTCGGTATTACACTGCGAGGTCGGCGATGGACGGGGGGTCATGGCTTCAGGCTTCGATTACCGTGTGCTGGGACCGCTGGAAGTCCGGCACGACGGCGTTGCGGTCACGGTCGGCTCGGCCCGCCAGCGCACCCTGCTCGCGGCCCTGCTCATGCACGCCAACCAGGTCGTTCTGCTCGACGAGCTGGTGCGCAACGTATGGGAGGAGCACCCGACCGCCGGCGCCCGCACCACCGTGCAGAACTATGTGATGCGGCTGCGAAACGTATTGCGCGGGGTCGCCGGAACATCACCGATCGTCACCGCCGCCGACGGTTACCTGATCTCCGTCGACGAGTCCGAACTCGATGTCTGGCGGTTCCGTCAGCTGGTCGAGCAGGCCCGCGACAGTGAACCGGAAATCGCCGCGAAGCTTCTCACCGACGCCCTCGCGCTATGGCGTGGCGACCCGCTGGCCGACGTCCAGTCGGAGACGCTGCGGCGGGAAGTGGCCCCGCGCCTGACCGAGCAGCTGCTGTCCGCCGCCGAGCTGCACTTCGACGTCGAGCTGGGTCTCGGCCGGCACAACGCGATCATCGGCGAGCTCCGTGACTTCACCGCGCGTAACCCCCTTCGCGAGCGGTTCTGGGCCCAGTTGATCACTGCCCTGTACCGCTCGGGCCGCCAGGCCGAGGCCCTGCAGGCGTTCCAGGACGTCCGCACCGTGCTCGCCGACGAGCTCGGCATCGACCCCGGCCCCGAACTCTTGGAGCTACACCGGCAGGTGCTCACCGGCGACCCCGCGCTGTCCGCCCTCACCACCCGCCAGCCGCTACCTCGCCAGCTGCCGCCGCCGATCGGCGGCTTCGTTGGCCGCGCCGCCGAGCTCGGTGCCCTCGACCAGCTGCTCGACCGCCAACCGACCATCGCCGTGATCTCCGCCGGCGGCGGGTTCGGCAAGACCTCCCTGGTGCTGCGCTGGGCCCACAACCGCATCGACCGGTTCCCGGACGGTCAACTGTTCGTGAACCTGCGTGGCTTCGACCCATCCGGCCCGGCCATGCGCACCGACGCGGCGGTCCGAGGCTTGTTGGAGGCGTTCGGCGTCACGCCCGCCTCCGTGCCAGCCGAGTTGGACGCGCAGACCGCGCTATACCGCAGTCTGGTGGCGGACAAGCGAATGCTGATTGTGCTGGACAACGCGTCGGACTCGCACCAGGTGGTGCCGCTGCTGCCTGGCACCCCCGACTGCATGGTGGTGGTGACCAGCCGGAACCAGCTCAGCGGCCTGCTCATCTCCCACCAGGCGACACCGCTGGCGCTGGACGTGTTCGATCAGCGCGAGGCCCACGAGCTGCTCACCGCAAAGCTCGGCGCGTCGCGAGTCGCCGCCGAACCGGAGGCGGTCGCCGACCTCGTCCGACTGTGTGCCGGACTGCCGTTGGCGCTCAACATCGTCGCCGCGCGAGCGGCCACCCATCCGGACTTCCCGCTGGCCGCACTGGCCACCGAGGTTTCCGACGCCCGGCTGGACGCGCTGGACGCCGGCGAGCTGTCGGCCAACCTGCGCGCCGTGTTCGCGTGTTCCTACAACGCCCTGGGCAGTGCCGCCGCCGATGTCTTCGGCTTGCTGGGCCTGACGACCGGGCCAGACATCAGCCTGCCGGCGGCGGCGTCGCTGACCGGGCTGTCCACCCAGCGGGCGCGGAATCTGTTGCGGGAACTGGCGAACTCGCATCTGGTCAGCGAGCACGCCCCCGGCCGGTACCGAATGCACGACCTGGTGCGACTCTACGCCGCCGAACGGAGCATGCCCGGCCCCGCACGCCGGGCGGCGATCGCCCGGTTGCTCGACTTCTACCTGCACACCGCGCACACCGGCGAACTGTTGCTGTACGAGCACAGCCAGCCCATCCAGTTGCCGCCGGCTGAGTCCGGCGCCCAACCGCTCGCGCTCGCCGACCAGAAGGCGGCCAAGGCGTGGTTCGACGCCGAATACCCGAATCTGCTGGCGACGATGCGCAATGCCGAGCAGCAGGAACGGCATCAGGCCGTGTGGGGGCTGGCCTGGTCGATGGCCAGCTATCACTGGCGGCGCGGCCGGATGGCGGAGGATCTTGCCTTCTGGCGGGCGGCGCTAACGGCCACCGAGACAATCGGGAAACACGTGCCCACCGCTCTCCGATTCCTCGGCCGCGCGCTGACCCGGCTCGACCTGACGGATGAGGCGTTGCAGCAGTTGACCCTGGCGTCGAGGAGCGACGACCTGTACGAGCGGGCGCATGCGTTCCACACGCTGGCTTGGTACTGGGAACGCAACGGTGACGACAAAGCGGCGCTGGCGAACGCGCAGCAGGCCCTCGCGCTGTTCGAGCAAGTCGGTTCGCAGTCGAACGTAGCCAAGGCCTACAACGCGGTGGGGTTGTACCTGGCGCGGCTGGGCGACTACGCACGCGCCTGGGAACATTGCGATCGCGCGCTGCAACTGTTGAGTGATCTGGTGCCCGAGGTGAGCTACGCCTTCTACGACAGCCTCGGCTTCATCGCCTATTCGGTCGGGGACAACGCCGCCGCCCGGAACTACTACTTGCAGGCACTCGGACTGATCCGCACGATGGGCAACATCTACGAGGAGCCCAACGTCCTGGTGCACCTCGGACTGATCAGCCAGCGGGAGTGCACCCCGGACGAGGCCCGGCGGAACTGGCTCGAAGCAAGGCAGAGCTACGCCGCACAGTCCCGCCTGAACGACGTCGAGCGCGTCCAGCGGCTGCTGGACGCGCTCGACGAGAGCTGACCGGACTCAGCCGGCGATCATGCGACCGCTGGACTTGAGGTGCTCGGCGGCCTGCGTGATGCGGGCGGCCATGCCCACCTCGGCGGCCTTGAGGTAGCTGCGCGGGTCGTACACCTTCTTGTTGCCGACCTCGCCGTCGATCTTGAGCAGGCCGTCGTAGTTCTTGAAGAAGTGGTCGACGATCGGCCGGGTGAAGGCGTACTGGGTGTCGGTGTCGATGTTCATCTTCACCACGCCGTAGCTGACCGCCTCCTGGATCTCCTCGGGCAGCGAGCCGGAGCCGCCGTGGAAGACCAGGTCGAACGGCTTCGTGCCGGCCTTGCCCAGCTTGTCGGCCACCACGTCCTGGCCGGCCTTGAGCACCTCGGGGCGCAGCTTGACGTTGCCCGGCTTGTAGACGCCGTGCACGTTGCCGAAGGTGGCGGCCAGCAGGTAGCGGCCCTTCTCGCCGGCGCCGAGCGCGGCGAGGGTCTTCAGGAAGTCCTCGTTGGTCGTGTACAGCTTGTCGTTGATCTCGTTGGCGACGCCGTCCTCCTCGCCGCCGACCACGCCGATCTCGACCTCGAGAATGATGTTGGCCTTGGCCGCCTGGTCCAGCAGCTCGGCCGCGATCGTGAGGTTCTCGTCCAGCGGCACCGCGGAGCCGTCCCACATGTGCGACTGGAACAGCGGGTTCTCGCCGCGGGCCACGCGCTCCTGGCTGATCGCCAGCAGCGGGCGGACGAAGCCGTCCAGCTTGTCCTTGGGGCAGTGGTCGGTGTGCAGCGCGATGTTGACCGGGTACTTGGCCGCCACCACGTGCGCGTACTCGGCCAGCGCGGACGCGCCGGTGACCATGTCCTTGACCTTGGTGCCGGACAGGAACTCGGCACCGCCGGTGGAGACCTGGACGATGCCGTCGCTCTCGGCCTCGGCGAAGCCGCGCAGCGCCGCGTTCAACGTCTCCGAGGAGGTCACGTTGATCGCCGGGTAGGCGAACTCGTTCGCCTTCGCCCGGTCCAGCATCTCGGCGTAGACCTCGGGGGTCGCGATAGGCATCGGTGGTCACTCCTCGGGATCTCGACGTTTTCGCGCACCATCCTACGAGGGGGCCGCCGGCGGCGAACCGCCGAGCGCACCCGCCCGCTGGAACGATACAGTCAGCGCCCCCGAAGCGACACGCCCAGGTTCAGGCCGCGATCGCCAACACCGGTTTGCGTAGGGCCGTCCAGCCGACCACGCGATTTCGCCCAGTGTTCTTCGCCTCGTAGAGGGCGGCGTCCGCCGATAGCAGCAGCGGCTCGATGTCGTCGCCGGCGCCGGGGAAGGTCGAGACGCCGATCGACGCGGACAGGTTGCGGATGAGGGTTGTCCGGCCTTCGACAGGCGCCTCCACGACCAACTGCGTCACCGCGTGGCGGATCCGCTCGGCCACGCCGACGCCGTCATCCTCGTCCATACCCGGCAGCAGCACCACGAACTCCTCGCCGCCGAACCGGCCGACCGAGTCGTAGTCGCGCACCTCGTCGGAGATGGCGTCCGCGACCGCTTTCAGCACCGCGTCCCCGGCCACGTGGCCGTAGGTGTCGTTGACCTTCTTGAAGTGGTCCAGGTCGACCATCAGCACGCCGAAGCCCTCTTTGGCGCGCAGCGCGCGGGAACGCTCACGGGTGGCGTTGCGGTGCCAGCCCTCGCTGTTGAACAGGCCGGTCTTGCTGTCCTTGCGGGACTTCTCCTCGACCTGCTTGAGCAGCACGGAGCGGTGCAGCATCAGCACCGGCGGGAAGGCCAGCACCACCAGCACCGGGCTGTAGCCGACGGCGAAGGCCAGCAGCGAGCCGTAGAACAGGGTGGAGATCTCCAGCATGTGCTTGCTGGGGTCGCCGAACACCTTGCGCACGGTGACGCCGGGCGCGCGGTAGAGGTGCACGCGGGTGGCGATCAGCGCGACGTCGACACCGGTGTAGACGACCAGGGCCAGCAGGATCACGCCGACCGTCGTGTTCACCGAGGGGCCGAACAGGTGGCCCGGGCCGCCGATCAGGCCGAGCACCTGCTGCGCGGCCAGCGCGGACAGCACCAGCACGGCGATGGAGAAGATGCGCCGGTGCAGCGCGATGAAGGTGCTGCGCCACTGGTAGTGCCCGTAGACGAGCACCAGCAGCAGGCCGACCAGCGGCAGCGGCAACAGCAGCGCGCCGGCGAACAGCCACACGGAGCACAGGTCGACGTGGCCGGGGCCGGACACCTCGCGGCGGCCGCGCTCGATGCCGCGGGCCAGCTCGTTGTGCGCCACCGCGCAGAGGACGAGCACCCCCAGCGTCAGCCAGTGAGACTCGGTGACCGTGGCAGTGGTGGTCGACCACGCTGCGACACCGAGCGCGAGAAAGACAACCAACAGCTGGTAACACATGGCCCGCACCGGAACAGTCAGCAGCGAACCGCGCTCACCGATGACCTGCCTACCTGTTTTGCCAGCCATTGTCGTCCCCTCTGTCGCGCTCGAGCACGAATAGGCATCTACCCTTGTGCTGACCCTGGTGAGGGCCGCATTGCAAGTGCAGACTGTCCACGGAAGTTTGTCCCGAGTTGATCTGGGAGGGGGCCTTGCCCATGACCGTATCCAAGAGACGCAGCAGCTGGGAGTAGTCGGCCCCGTAGGCGGGTCGGTTACTTCCGGCCCGCCTAAGCTGCGGTTCCAGCAGGTCCATGGCTCACCTCCGCGAGGTTCACCCGCTGCCAGGCGACGGTCAGGACCGCCCCCAGCACCAGCGCGACCGCACCGGCCACCCCCAGGGCCCCGCCGGGCCCCAACCGGTCGGCGACCACGCCGCCGAGCGCGAGACAAACCCCCTGTGAAGCGATGTAGCCCGAGGTCATCAGCCCGACGACCTGGCCACGAGTGGCCTGCGGCGAGCGCTGGATGAACGCCGCGGGGGCCACCACCATGTAGGACGCCGCCGCCCCGGACAGGGCGAACAGCACGCACGAGAAGATCAGGTTCGGGTGCCACACGCAGATCAGCAGCGGCAGTCCGGACAGGCCGGCCAGCGGCGCCATCAGCCGTAGCCGAACCGCGGGCTGGAGCTTGGTGATCAGAAACGCGCCGATGATGGCGCCGACCGGAGAGGCCGCCAACAACCAGCTGCCGGCCGTCGGGTCCGCGCTTATCCGCGACGCGTAGGGAACGGCGAGACCGTCCGCGGTGACCGGCAGGCCGATCATCCAAATGATCCAGATAAGCGTTCGCAGCTGCGGGTCGGCAAAGACCAGTCGCGCTCCGCGACGGGTCGACTCCAGAAGTGATACGGACTTAGCGTCACCATTCGCCGCCGGACGGTGACGAACACCGGCGAATAGCACGATGGCGGACACGAAGAAGCTCGCCGCATTCACCGCGAGTGATCCGTAGGGACTCAGCGTCGTCACGAGAAAGCCGCCAACGGCGAAGCCGCCGACTTGGGCGATCTGTCCCACGATTTGCCGCAGACCCTGGCCGACCGTCAGCTTGTCGCCCGTAAGAACATCGGCCAACAAGGCTCCGCGCGCCGCATTCGACGGTGAACTGAGCAGTTGAGCGACGAAAATGAGGGGAAACATGGCCCATAGCGGAACGAACGGCAACGCCATCACGGTCATCACCGCGCCGCGCGACAGATCGCAGACAATCATGACCTCGCGCCGCGGGTACCGGTCGGCCAGACCGGCCAGCAGCGGCCCCAGCAAGGCCGGCAGGAAGGTCAGCGCGAACGTGAACGCGGTCAGCGCCGCGGACTCTGTCTGCACGTAGACCAGCACCGACAGGGCGACCCGAGCCACCTGGTCGCCGGCACTGGATACGAGCTCGGCCAGCCACAAGGCCCGGAACTCGCCGTTGGCGAAGACATCCCGGTACCTGGCAGCGCGCCCGGTCCCCTCCAACTTGCGCCCCTCGTCCCCCGTACCCCGCCCTCCCAGTAGCGGAGACAGTTCGTTTCCTTCTCGATTGGTCCGGCAGCCCGTCACCCCTGGCAGGCTCTTCCTCTCTCACCGTAGCCAGCGATATCCCGGCAACCCAGCTCGTTCAGATATCGATCGCGTCATTCACAGTTGACTTTCCGTGATCGTACGGTCGCAGCGGCGATCCGCAAAGGGGTGACCGAGAGTTCGGGTCGGTCGACCACCGCCGACCGATCATGCCCGGCCGGACGGGCTGGTTCAGGCTTGTGTTCGAATGCCGCCGAAGATCGGGCCATCGGACCTTGCCGCCGGCCCTCTTCGGCCGAACGGCCCGGGGGAAACGTCGTTCACGGCTCATCCCCCCTTGTCTGGATCTTGGGGACGACTTTTGGGCACGGCTCGGTGCCCGTTCGGCCCGCGCCGACGCCGGCACTCAATTGAACTCGCCAGTAGCTTACTGACGGTAGGTTGCGTTACCGTGCTGACGGTAGCCGTCGGCGAGGAGGCGCACATGGGCACGAAGAACACGCTGGCCGGCAAGGTTGTGCTGATCACCGGCGCGGCCAGGGGGATCGGGGCCGAGACGGCCCGGCGCCTGTCCGCGCTCGGGGCCAAGGTCGCCCTGGTCGGGTTGGAGCGCGAGCAGTTGGAGGCGACGGCCGGGGAGTGCGGCCCGGAGGCCGGCGCGTGGGAGGCCGACGTCACCGACTGGGACGCGCTGGAGACGGCCGTGGCCGGCGTGGTGGCCCGCTACGGCCGCATCGACGTGGTGATGGCCAACGCCGGCATCGCGCCCACCGGCTTCGTCCGGTCCATCGACCCGGCGGCCTTCGAGCGGACCATCGAGATCAACCTGCTCGGCGTGTGGCGGACCGTGCGGGTCTGCCTGCCGCACCTGATCGAAAGCCGCGGCTACTGCCTGGTGGTGTCCTCGCTGGCGGCCATCTTGCACGCGCCCGGCATGGCGGCCTACGCGGCCAGCAAGGCCGGCGTGGACGCGTTCTCGGACAGCCTGCGCGCGGAGGTCCGCCACCTCGGCGTGGCCGTCGGCACGGCGTACTTCTCCTGGATCGCCACGGACATGGTCAACAGCGCCGACCAGCACCCGGTGTTCGGCGAGATGCGCAGCCGGCTGCCCGGCCCGATCGGCCGCACCCACCAGGTGTCGGACGTGGGCAAGGCCGTGGTCGCGGGCATGAACCGGCGGGCCGCGGCGATCCACGTGCCGGGCTGGGTCGGCGGCCTGAAGCTGTTCCGCGGCATCGTCAACCAGCTGTCGCTGCCGATCAGCGCGATGGGGGCGAGGGACGCCGACCAGGCGGCGCTGGACGACATCAGGACCCGCGGCGCGGAGGCGTCACGGCCGGTCGGGCCGGGCGGCGCCGCCGCTGTGCTTTCGGCGCCGCCTTCGGCGTCGCGGCTCGACCGCTCGTGACCGCTGCCTTGCGCTCTCCTGAGTTGGCGGCCGAACTCGCAATCAGCGGACCCAGTTGCCTAGGACGGGGGTCCACTCGGTCACCCGAGTCGCGGAGATCACACCGGCCGCCTTGTACGGATCGTTGTCCAGGATGGCCTTGACTTCGGCCTCGTCCCCGACCTCGAACAGCAGCAGCGCGCCGTCGTCGGCGGCCCACGCGCCGGCCGCCAGCACCTTGCCCTCGGCGGCGAGCTTGCCCAGGTAGTCGCGGTGCGCCGGCCGGACGGCATGCCGGCTCGGCACGTCCTCGATGTAGCTGTACTCGACCGCGTACTTGGGCACGACGTACCTCCTTTGTGGGTGTTCGACAGTCAAACTAATGCACCGGTTGGGTATTCTCGCCGCCGTGGACGTGCAGCCAGACAGCGTTGAGCGGACCTTCTCCCACCTGCGTGCGGTAGACGGCCCGACACCGTCCACGGTTGCGCCCCTGACCCTGGAGGACCTCTACCGCCAGCACCGGATGCGCCTGGTCCGGCTGGCGATCCTGCTGGTCGACGAGCCGGCGACGGCCGAGGACGTGGTGCAGGAGGCCTTCGCCGGCCTGCACCGCAACTGGGGTGGCCTGCGGGACGCCCAGGCGGCCGTCGGCTACCTGCGCACCGCCGTGGTCAACGGCAGCCGCTCGGTGCTGCGCCGCCGCAAGACGGCCCGCGACTACACCCCGCCGCACACCGCCAACGCCCGCTCCGCGGAGAGCCTGGCCATGCTGACCGCCGAGCACCAGGCCGTGGTCAACGCCCTGTCCAAGCTGCCGCCGCGGCAGCGCGAGGTGCTCGTGCTGCGCTACTACGGCGACCTGTCCGAGGCCGAGATCGCCGACGCCACCGGCATCTCCAAGGGCACCGTGAAGTCCACCGCCAGCCGCGCCCTGGACGCCCTGCAGAAGGCGATGGCCAACTAGACCTGGAGCACGTCGACGCCCTGGTCGCGGAACTCGCGGACCACGGCCTCGTCGGCGTCCGTGTCGGTGATCAGGCCGCTGATCTGGTCGGTCGGGCAGATCCGGACGAACGCGGAGCCGCCCAGCTTGGACGAGTCGGCGATCACCACGACCCGGCCGGACCGCTCGGCCAGCAGCCGGTTGATGGCGGCCTCGCCCTCGTTGCGGGCCGACGCGCCGGCCCGGGGGTCCACCTGCTCGACGCCGAGGAAGGTGACGTCCAGGGTCAGCTCCTCGGGGATGAGCCGGGCCAGCGGGCCGATCAGCTCGTAGGACTGCGGCCGCACCACGCCGCCGGTGACCACCAGCTTGATCTGCTGCCGGACGGCCAGCTCGTTGGCGATGTTCAGGGCGTTGGTGACGATGGTCAGGTCCAGGTCGGCCCGCGCGACCAAGGCCCTGGCCACCTCGGTGGCGGTGGTGCCGCCGTTCAGCCCGACCACGGCTCCCTTGTCCACCAGCGTGGCGGCGGCCCGGGCGATGCGCAGCTTGGCGTCGGCGTGCCGGGCCGTCTTGTAGCGCAGCGGCAGGTCGTAGGACACCGCGTGGGCGACCGCGCCGCCGCGGGTGCGGGTCAGCAGCTGCTGCTCGGCCAGGTGGTCGAGGTCGCGGCGGATGGTCGCAGCCGACACCGCCAGCTCCTCGGCGATCTCCTCGACCTCGATCCGGCCCCGCTCGGCGAGCAGCTCCAGCAGGGCGGTCAGCCGCTCGTACCGGTTCACGGGTTTACCCTTTCAGTGCGCGTTTATGCATCAGTATGCTCTGTTTCAGACAGTAATGAGCAGTCGAGGGAGCACCGTGAGCGCACACTTCGTCGAGACGGAGATCATCTCGCAGCCGGACTGCTGGCGGCGGGCCGCCGCGCTGGCGCCCGACAGTCTGCCAGCGCCGGGCGAGCGCGTCGCGGTGGTCGGCTGCGGCACGTCCTGGTTCGTCGCCCAGTCCTACGCCCAGCTGCGGGAGGCCGCCGGCCAGGGCGAGACCGACGCGTTCGCGGCCTCGGAGTTCCCGTTCTCCCGGCGCTACGACCGGGTCGTGGCCATCACCCGCTCCGGCACCACCACCGAGGTGCTGGACCTGCTGGACCGGCTGCGCGGCACCACGCCGACGTGCGCGCTGATCGGCGACCCGGAGACGCCCATCGTGGGCAAGGCCGACCAGCTGGTGGTGCTGGACTTCGCCGACGAGCGCTCGGTGGTGCAGACCCGCTTCGCCACCTCGGTGCTGGCGCTGCTGCGGACCAGCCTGGGCGAGAACCTGGACCGCGCGATCGCCGACGTCGAGCTGGCCGTGGTCGAGCCGCTGGCCGACGAGCTGGTCAAGGCCGAGCAGTTCACCTTCCTGGGCCGGGGCTGGACCAACGGGCTGGCCCTGGAGGCCGGCCTGAAGATGCGCGAGGCGGCCGGCGCGTGGACCGAGTCGTACCCGGCGATGGAGTACCGGCACGGCCCGATCAGCATCACCGGCCCGAACCGGGTGGCGTGGATGTTCGGGACCGCTCCGGAGGGGCTGCCCGAGCAGATCGCGGCCACCGGCGGCGTGTTCCGCAGCGGCGACCGGGACCCGATGGCCGAGCTCGTGACCGTGCAGCGACTGGCCGTGGCGATCGCGCTGGGCAAGGGCCTGGACCCGGACCAGCCGCGGCATCTGACCCGGTCCGTTGTCTTGCGAGGTGTAGACCAATGATGCTTACCTCCGCTGGTGGCTCGCACTAGGTACGTGGTGGCCGTCGACGTCGGCGGCACTGACATGAAGGCCGCCCTGGTGACCGGGACGTCGACCGAGGCGACCGTGGTGACCAGCCGGCGCCGCGCCACCCCGCGCGGCGATGACGGCACGGCCACCGCGCACGCGGTGGTCGACGCGATCGTCGAGTTGGTGGCCGAGCTGAGCGGGGCCGTCGACCACTCGGTCGACGCGGTCGGCGTGGTGGTGCCGGGCGTGGTCGACGAGGAGAACGGCGTCGGCGTGTTCTCGGCCAACCTGGGCTGGCGGGACTTCCCGTTCCGGCTGCTGCTGGCCGAGCGGACCGGCCTGCCGGTCAGCTTCGGCCACGACGTGCGGGCCGGCGGCCTGGCCGAGCACCGGCTGGGCTCGGCCCGGGGCCTGACCGATGTGGTGATCATGCCCATCGGCACCGGCATCGCGGCCGCGCTGATGATCGGCGGCCGGCTCCACGTGCACGGCGGCGAGCTGGGGCACGTGGACGTTGGCCACGGCGAGCCGTGCGGCTGCGGGCAGCGGGGCTGCGTGGAGACCGTCGCCTCGTCGGCGGCGATCGCCCGCCGCTACTCGGCCCGCGCCGGCCGGCAGGTGGACCGGGCCTCGGTGGTCGCGGACCTGGTCCGGCAGGGCGACCCGGACGCCGTCGCCGTCTGGCACGACGCCGTCGACGCCCTGGCCAAGGGCATCCTGATCGCGGCCACGCTGCTCGGTCCGGAGGCCGTGGTGCTCGGCGGCGGGTTGGCACTGGCGGGTGATCTGCTCATCGAGCCGTTGCGGAAGCGGCTGACCGAGCTGATCGTGTTCCAGCGGCAGCCCGATTTGCTGCTCGCCGCCCTCGGCGATGAGGCAGGCTGTCTCGGTGCCGCGCTGATGGCGATTGATGCCGTGGAGGGGTGAGACGTGGCGGACCTGGTGCTGGCCAATGGTCGGGTGCTGACGCCCGATGGCGTGCTCGACCCCGGCTGGGTGTCGGTGACCGCCGGCCGGATCGACGCCGTCGGCGCCGGTCCGCGGCCCGATGCCACCGTTGACCTGGGCGGCAACTGGCTGGTGCCGGGTTTTGTCGACGTGCACTGCCACGGCGGCGGGGGCCGGGCCTTCACCGGTCACGACCCGGGCCTGGCGATCGCCGCGCACCGCCGGCACGGCACCACGACCACGATGGCCAGCCTGGTGTCCCGGCCGATCAAGGAGCTGGCCCGGCAGATCAGCGAGCTGTCCGAGCTGGTGCGCGGCGGCGACGTCGCCGGCATCCACCTGGAGGGCCCGTTCCTGTCGGCGGCCCGCTGCGGCGCGCACGATCCCCGGGTGCTGCGGCCGCCGGACCTCGACTCGGTGCGCACGCTGCTCGCGGCCGGCGGCGACACGATCAAGATGGTGACCATCGCCCCCGAGCTGGAAGGCGCGGTGGCGGCGACGAAGTTGTTGGTGGACAACGGGGTTCTCGTCGCGATTGGACACACCGACGCCTCCGAGGCCCAGGTGGTGCCGGCGGTGGACGCGGGCGCGTCGGTGGCCACGCACCTGTTCAACGGCATGCGCCCGCTGCACCACCGCGAGCCCGGCCCGGTCGGGGCCCTGCTGGACGACGAGCGCGTCACCGTCGAGCTGATCTGCGACCTGGTGCACCTGCACCCGACGGCCGTCCGGCTGGCCGCGCACCACGCCGGCCCGTCGCGGACGGTGCTCATCACCGACGCGATGGCGGCGGCCGGCATGGGTGACGGCGTGTACGACCTGGGCGGGCTGGAGGTCACCGTGCAGGACGGCGTGCCGACGCTGGCCGGCGGCTCGCTGGCCGGCAGCACTCTGACCATGGACCAGGCGTTCCGCAACTTCGTGCAGCAGTGCGGGTTGTCGATGGCCGAGGCGGTCGCCGCCACCGCCGGCCGGCCCGCCCAGCTGCTGGGCCTGGCCGACCGGGTGGGCGCGGTCGCGGTGGGCCTGCTGGCGGACTTCGTCGTGCTGGACCAGGATTTGCGGGTGCTGGACGTGTATCGCAGGGGTTTTCGGGAGGACCGTTCGTGACGCTCACACCGACCGGCGAGATCGTCGACGCCGCTGCCGCCGCGGGCCGTGGCGTCGGCGCGTTCAACGTGATCCAGTTGGAGCACGCCGAGGCGCTGGTCGCCGGGGCGGAGTCGGCGGGCGCGCCGGTGGTGTTGCAGATCAGCGAGAACGCCGTGCGCTATCACGGTTCGCTGACCCCGATCGGCCTGGCCACGCTGGCCGTGGCCCGGCAGTCCTCGACGCGGGTGGCCGTGCACCTGGACCACGCGGAGAGCGCCGACCTGGTGGCCGAGGCGGTCGAGCTGGGCTTCACCAGCGTCATGTTCGACGCGTCCAAGCTGGACTACGACGACAACGTGCGGGCCACCGCCGAGGTGGTGCGGCGCTGCCACGCGGCCGGCGTGCACGTGGAGGCCGAGCTGGGCGAGGTCGGCGGCAAGGACGGCGTGCACGCGCCGGGCGCGCGGACCGACCCGGACGAGGCCCGGCAGTTCGTCGAGGCCACCGGCGTGGACGCGCTGGCGGTGGCCGTCGGCAGCTCGCACGCCATGTTGACCCGGGACGCCGCCCTGGACTTCGACCTGATCCGGCTGCTGCGGGACAAGGTCGGCGTGCCGCTGGTGCTGCACGGCTCGTCCGGCGTGGCCGACGCGGATCTCACCCGGGCGGTGGAAGCCGGCATGACGAAGATCAATATCGCCACCCACCTGAACAACGCCTTCACCACCGCGGTGCGGGCCTATCTGACGGAGAATCCGCAGGTCGTGGACACCCGCAAGTACCTGGCCCCGGGTCGGGCGGCCGTCGCCGCCGAGGTGACCCGGCTGCTCGGCGTGCTCAGAAGCAACTAACGTGGTCGCCGTGAGCAAGTCGGACGATCCGGAGCGGCTGCTGGCGGAGGCGCTGCGCGCCCAGGCGGTGAGCACGCCGGTGACGATGCCGCCGCTGCCGGCCGTGCTGACCGAGGCCGCCGAGCGGGCCCAGCAGCGGCCCGAGGCCGCCGCCGAGGACGAGGCCGCCGGGGTGGAGGCTGACGCGGACGAGGCCGAGCCGGCGGTCGCCGTCGAGAAGCCGGCCGAGGCGGACGCCGGCGCCAAGCCCGCCCCCCAGCCGCCCGCCCCGCCCCAGCGGACCGGGGACAGCCCGTTCACCGAGGAGATGGTGCTGCGGGAGCTGTCGTCCGGCCCGGCCACCGGCGAGCTGGCCACGATCAGGATCAACAACGCCCAGCAGCACTACGACACCGAGCGGTTCTCGCCGCTGGAGAACCTGTACGGCTCGGCCGGCGGCCCCGGCTTCGGGCTGATCTCCGGCAGCGAGGTGGGCAGCACCGCCGGCCCGCCGGTCGGCGAGTTCGACTACCTGCTGGCCGATCGGTCGCCCGACGCCGTGGCGACCGGCCCTGTGGACGCCAGCGCGGTCGCCACCAACGCCGTGCCGACGACGAAGATGCGGGCCGAGCGCGGGCAGGTCCCGGGCTGGCTGATCCTGCTGTTCGCGTTGGTGCTGGGCCTGGCCGGCGGGGCCGTCGCCGGCCTGCTGAGCATGCTGTAAATCGGACTCACAGGCAGCACCTGTACCTTGGGGAATCGTGAACACCGCGTTCCTCGCGAGCACGACCACCACTGTCGCCCTGCCGGGTTGGCTCGACGCCACCACCATCCTGCAGGGCCTGGGGCCGTACGTCTTCCTGGGCGTGGCCCTGCTGATCTTCGCCGACTGCGGCATCCTGATCGGCTTCCTGATCCCGGGCGACACCCTGCTGTTCACGCTCGGGCTGTTGATCGCCCAGCGCGTGGTGGACATGCCGCTGTGGCTGGCCTGCGTGATCCTGGCGGTGTGCGCCGTGGTCGGCAACGTCACCGGCTACTGGATCGGCCGCAGCATCGGACCTAGGCTGTTCGCCAACCCGGACTCCAAGATCTTCAAGCGCAAGCACATCGAGCGCACCCACGAGTTCTTCGAGCGCTACGGCGCGCGGGCCATCATCCTGGCCCGGTTCGTGCCCATCGTGCGCACGTTCATCACCGCCGTGGCCGGCATCAGCAAGATGGACCAGCGCAAGTTCTTCACCTACTCGGCCATCGGCGGCGTGCTGTGGGCGGTGATCGTGCCGGTCGGCGGCTACTACCTGGGCCAGATCTCCTTCGTGCACAACAACCTGGAGATCTTCCTGGTCGCCATCCCGGTGCTGTCGGTCATCCCGATCGTGTTCGAGGTGATCAAGGGCCGTCGCGAGCGCATCGAGCGGGAGGCGGCCGGCGAGACGCCGATGGAGGCCACCCAGCAGTTCGACGTGCACTCCGACGAGATGGACGCCACCCAGCGCATCGACCGGATCCGCTGACCGGAAACCGCCCCTCGACAGGGGCGGTTTCTTCTGCTCCAATTTGTAAACAGTTCTGTACTGTTTACAAACCCTGGGGAGGGGTCATGACGGTGCTGATCGCGGGCGCGGGGCCGACCGGGCTGACGGCGGCCTGCGCGCTGATGCAGCGCGGTGTGCCGGTGCGGGTGCTGGACGCGGCCGAGGGACCGGCGACGACGTCGAGGGCGCTGGGGGTGCAGCCGCGGGGAGCGGAGGTGATCAACCGCGTCCGGGCGCTGGGCGACCTGCCGGCGCGGGGCATGAACATCGGCTTCGTCAAGGCGATGGCCGGCGGCCGGCCGCTGATGACCCTGCGGCTGGAGCACCTGAAGGGCCAGGGCGTGCTGATCGGCCAGTCGGAGATCGAGAAGTCGTTGCGGGACCGGCTGTCCGAGCTGGGCGGCAAGGTGGAGTGGGGCACCAGGGTCACGGGCGTCACCCAGCACGAGGACGGCGTCACGGTGCAGGCCGGGGAGCCGATCGAGGGCGACTGGCTGCTCGGCTGCGATGGGGCGCACAGCGCGGTCCGCAAGCTCGCCGGCATCGACTTCCCGGGCGTCCCGCTGACCGAGCGCTTCCTGCTGGCCGACGTGCACATGAACTGGCCGCTGGACCGCGGCGGCGTGACGACCTGGCTCGGCCAGGCCGGCATGTTCGCGGCGTTTCCCTTGCCGGGCAAGGACCTCTGGCGGCTCCAGGGCGACTTCCCGGGCGACGCTCCGGTGGATGTGCTGGCGGAGCTGGAGAAGATGCTGCCGGAACGGACCGGGCTGACCGCCGAGATCACGTCCTGCGACTGGACGTCCTCGTTCACGATCCACCGCCGCCTGGCCGAAACCTACCGCCGCGACCGGGTTTTCCTGGCCGGGGACGCGGCCCACGTGCACAGCCCGTTCAGCGGTCAGGGGTTGAACACCGGCATCGGCGACGCCGAGAACCTCGCCTGGAAGCTGGCCATGGTGGTCAACGGCCGGGCCGGCGAGCGGCTGCTCGACACCTACGAGAAGGAGCGGCGACCGGTCGCCGAGGAGGTGCTGAGCGGCACCACCGCGCTGACGTCGTTCGTGCTGGGCCAGGGCACGTGGCGCCGGATCCTGCGGGACACCGTGATCCTGCCGCTGATGAATCTCCCGGCGGCGCAACGGAAGTTGTTCGACCGGACCAGCCAGCTGGCGGTCACCTACCGCCGCGGTCCGCTCGGCCCGCACGGCGACCGCGACCCGGAGCTCGCGCCCCGCTGGACCAACGGCCGCTGGGTGCTCGTCGTCCCCGCCGAGAACGATCCGCACGTGGCGGTCGCCCAACAACTTCTAGGCGAGGACCTGCTGGTGGAGATCGGTCCCGCGGTGAAGCTGGTCCGCCCGGACGGCCACCTGGCTTGGCAGGGACGGCCGTCACCGGCAAGGCTGGGGGCGTGGCTGCACGCAACACTGACGACCTGAAGGCCGCCGGCCGGCCCCGGGATCCCGAGGCCGACACGGCGATCCTGAGGGCGGCGCTGGAGCTGTTCGCGGAGCGCGGCGTCGACGGCACCAGCATCGAGCAGATCGCCAAGCGGGCCGGCGTGGCCCGGCTGACCGTCTACCGGCGCTGGTCGTCCAAGGAGGAGCTGCTCGCGCAGGCCATCGCCTACGGCCGCAACGCGCCGGACCTGACCGACGAGGAGTACGACACCCTGCCCTACCCGGAGGTGCTGGCCCGGATGGTCGGCTCGATGGCCGACTCCATCGCCGACCGCCGGCTGGCCCCGCTGATGGCCCAGCTGATGGGCTCCACCTTCAGCCATCCGGAGCTGTTCGACGCCTTCTGGGCGGCGTCCGGGGCCCGACGCCGGGAGGGCGGGATCCGCCTGGTCGAGCGGGCCATGCGCGACGGCCTGCTGCCGGCCGACTCCGACCCCGAGGTCGTGGTGGACATCATCATCGGCGCGCTGTTCTACCGGCTGCTGGTGCCGCCCCGGCACGACGACGTGCAGGAGTTCGTGCTGCGGGTGCTGCGCCAGGTCGGGTTCCGGGCTATTCCATAGCGAACATCGAACCGGGGTTGAACAGGTTGCCCGGGTCCAGCGCCTGCTTGATGGACCGGTGCACGGCCAGCCCGACCGGCCCGATCTCGCGGGCCAGCCACTCCTGCTTGATCCGGCCCACGCCGTGCTCGCCGGTCACCGTGCCGCCCAGGCGCAGGGTCAGCGCCAGGATCTCGTCGAAGGCGACGCGCACCCGGGCGAACTCGTCGACGTCGGCCGGGTCGTAGACCAGCGTCGGGTGCATGTTGCCGTCGCCGGCGTGCCCGACCACGGCGATCTTGACCCGGTTCCGCTCGCCGATGGCCTGGCAGCCCGCGATCAACTCGGCGATCACGGTCCGCGGCACGCACAGGTCGTCGGTGAGCCACGTGCCGTAGATCTCCAGCGCGGTCAGCACGGCCCGCCGCGCGGCCAGCAGCATCTTGCCCTCGGCCAGGTCGGTCGTCACGTACGTCAGGTCGGCGCCGGCGGCCTGGCAGGCCAGCTCCACCTTCTCCAGCTCCAGCCGGGCCACCTCGCCGCCGGCGTCGGACTGGCACAGCAGCAGCGCCTCACAGCCGGGCGGGCCGACCTCGGTCCTGAGGTACTGCTCGGCGGCCTTGATGGAGACCGCGTCCATGATCTCCATCAGGGACGGCACGACGCCGGCGCGCACGATGCTGGTCACCGCGACGCCGGCCGCCTCGGTGGTGCTGAACGCCGCCATCAGGGTGGCCGGCGCCTGCGGCAGCGGCCGCAGCGCCAGCGTCGCCTTGGTGATCACGCCGAGCGTGCCCTCGCTGCCGATGAACAGCTTGGTCAGGTCGTAGCCGGCGACGCCCTTGACGGTGCGGCGGCCGGTCTTGAGCAGCGAGCCGTCGGCCAGCACGACCTCCAGCCCCAGCACGGAGTCCGTGGTCACGCCGTACTTCACGCAGCACAGGCCGCCGGCGTTGGTGGACAGGTTGCCGCCGATGGAGCACCAGTCGTAGCTGGACGGGTCCGGCGGGTAGAACAGCCCGTGCTTCTCCACGGCGTCGCGCAGGTCCAGGTTGACCACGCCCGGCTCGACCACGGCCAGCCGGTTGTCCTGGTCGATCTCCAGGATGGCCTTCATCCGGGTGGTCACCAGCAGCACGCAGCCGTCGATGGCGTTGGCCGCGCCGGACAGGCCGCTGCCGGCGCCGCGCGGCACGATCGGCACGCCGGCCCCGCCGCAGACGCGGACCACGGCCTGCACCTGCTCGGCGTTCTCGGGGAACACCACGGCCAGCGGCTGTCCGACCGGGGCCAGCGGCATCATGTCCCGGCTGTAGGAGGCGGTGACATCCGGGTCGATCCGCACGGAGTCGGATCCCAGTGCGTCCCGCAGGGCCTGAACGACGGCGTTCATGCAGTTCACGTTAGTCACCCGGTCGAGTGTTGAGTCTCACAATCATGGGGCTTGCCCACTACTCTGTCCGGACAGATGCTTGTACTATCCAACTGATTGGTTGAAGCAACCATCGATCTTCGAGGGAGGTAGGACATGGAGACGACCCAGGACCGGCTGGACAACGCCGACCAGCTGGGGCTCCAGCTGGTCCGCTTCCTTCGACTGCTGGAACGGGCCCACCACCATTTCACCGACAAGCCGCACGGTGTCGAGAAGGCCGGCTACATGCTGATGGCCCACCTGGTGATGGGCGGCCCGCAGCGGACCAGCGCGCTGGCCGACGCGGTGCACTCCGACCCGTCCACGGTAAGCCGGCAGGTGGCCCAACTGGTCCGCGCCGGCCTGGTCGAGCGGCGAGCCGATCCGTTGGACGGGCGCGCTTGCCTGCTTGCCGCCACCGACGCCGGCACCCATCTCTTCGACGACCTGCGCACCGAGCGCAACCACCACATCGACCGGATGCTCGAGACCTGGTCGATGGAGCGCCGCCAGCAGCTCGTGGAGCTGTTCGACGCGCTCAACAACGACATCGAGAACTACCGACCGCAGTTGGCCACCGCGATCGCCGAGCAGCGAAAGGCAACACGATGACAAGCACGGCCGCTCCGGTGGCGGCGCCCACCAGCAAGGCGGAGCACGTCCCGGGCACGTTCACCCACCGGCAGATCCTCACCATTCTGTCCGGCCTGATGCTGGGCATGTTCCTGGCGGCGCTGGACCAGACCATCGTCTCCACCGCCATCCGCACCATCGCCGACCAGCTGCACGGCCTGGACCAGCAGGCGTGGGCCACCACCGCGTACCTGATCACGTCCACCATCGCCACGCCGCTGTACGGCAAGCTGTCCGACATGTACGGCCGCAAGCCGTTCTACCTGGCCGCGATCCTGATCTTCGTGGTCGGCTCGCTGGCCTGCACCATCTCCACCTCGATGTACGAGCTGGCCGCGTTCCGCGCGTTCCAGGGCATCGGCGCCGGCGGTCTGATGTCGCTGGCCCTGGCCATCATCGGCGACATCGTGCCGCCCCGGGAGCGGGCCCGCTACCAGGGCATGTTCCTGGCCGTGTTCGGCACCTCCAGCGTGCTCGGCCCGGTCATCGGCGGCGCCCTGGCCGGCCAGTCCAGCATCCTGGGCATCGACGGCTGGCGCTGGGTGTTCCTGGTGAACGTGCCGATCGGCATCGCCGCCTTCACGGTCGTGGCCATCGTGCTCAACCTGCCGCGCCGGGTCTCCAAGGTGAAGCAGCGCATCGACTGGCTGGGTTCGGCCTTCATCTCCATCGGCCTGGTGCCGCTGCTGATCGTGGCCGAGCAGGGCCGTGACTGGGGCTGGACCTCGCAGAACGCCTGGATCTGCTACATCGTCGGCGCGCTGGGCCTGATCGCCTTCGTGGTCGCCGAGCACTACGCCAAGGACGACGCGCTCATCCCGCTGCGGCTGTTCCGCAGCTCGGTGTTCAGCTTGACCTCGATGACCGGCGTGCTGGTCGGCGTGGCGATGTTCGGCGGGATCGCGATGATCCCGCAGTACCTGCAGATCGTGAAGGGCAACACCCCGACCCAGTCCGGCCTGCTGATGCTGCCGTTCGTGCTGTCGATGATGATCGCCTCGCTCGGCTCCGGCATCATCACCTCGCGCACCGGCCGCTACAAGCTGTTCCCGGTCATCGGCACCGTGCTGCTGATCGCCGGCGCCGTGCTGTTCGCCACCCAGCTGCACTGGGACACCAGCCTGGTCGAGGTCGACATCTACATGGCGATCTTCGGCCTCGGCCGCGGCCTGTGCATGCAGACGCTGACGCTGGCCACCCAGAACGCGGTGCCACCGCGGGACATGGGCGTGGCCACCTCCTCGGCGACCTTCTTCCGGTCGATGGGCGGCACCGTCGGCACCGCCGTCTTCCTGTCGCTGCTGTTCAGCACGGTGGGCGACAAGATCGCCGACGCGTTCAAGGCGATCGTGCCGACGCAGGCGTTCCAGACCGCCATCCAGACCCCGTCGGTGGTGCAGAACCCGGTCAACGCGCCGCTGTTCGCCGCGCTCAAGGGCGGCAACGCCGGCGGGGCGCTGCAGGACTCGTCGTTCATCCAGCAGCTCAACCCGGCGATCCTGGCCCAGCCGTTCCAGGAGGGCTTCACGAACGCGATGCACATCGTGTTCTTCGGCGCCGCGATCGTCGCCGCCATCGCCTTCGTCCTGACGGTGTTCACCAAGGAAGTGCCGCTGCGCATGCAGTCCGGCATCCAGGCCCAGGCGGCCGAGGACGGCGTGCTGCTGACCGCCCCCGTCGAGGACGAGCCGGTGCCGGCCGCCGTGGCCACCGCCACCGAGCCGTTCGACACCAACGGTCGACACTCCTTGAACGGCAACAACGGCAACGGGCACGCACACCTTGAGGGCAGTCTCCTGCTCGGCACCCCGGTCCGCGGCTTCGTGCGGCGGCCCGACGGCAGCCCGGTGGACGCCGCCGCGCTCACCGTGATCGACCTGAACGGCAAGCAGGTGGGGCGGACCGTCAGCGGGCAGGACGGCGGCTACGACCTGGCCGCGCCGGCCAACGGCACGTACGTGCTGATCGCCTCGGCCGGCTCGCACCAGCCGCAGGCCTCGACCGTCGTGGTCAACGGGGCCCCGGTGAACTTCGATGTGGTGCTCACCGGCACCGGCGGGCTGGTCGGCGTGGTCACCGCGCTCGGCGGCGCCCCGGTGATCGAGGCCACCGTCACGCTGGCCGACAACCGTGGCGAGGTCGTGGGCTCGCGGTCCACCGACGTCGGCGGGTCGTACCAGTTCCGTGAGCTGGTCGGCGGGGACTACACCCTCGTCGTCAGCGCCGCCTCGCACCGGCCGACCGCGCTGCCGGTGCGGATCGGCGACACCGGCACCACCCGGCAGGACGTCGAACTGGCCGGCGGCGCGACCCTGGAGGGCGTGGCCCGAGGCCTCGACGGGCTGCCGCTAGCCGACGCCCGCGTGACCCTGGTCGCGCCGGACGGGCAGGTCGTCGCGGTCGCCACCACGGGTACGGACGGGCAGTACAACTTCGGCGATCTGTCCGAAGGGGATTACACGGTGATCGCCAGCGGATACCCGCCGGTGGCCGCCGCGCTGCGCGTCACCGCAGGTCAGGAGGCCGTCCACGACGTGGAGCTGGGCTTCCCGGAGTAATGCTCACCACCGCGGCGGCTGTCCCCTACACACGGTTGAGGGACAGCCGCCGCGGCGACGACATAGGGTGTCGGTCGTGCCCACGCACGAGATGGCCTTCGGTTCACTGGACGCCGTCGGCCCCGTAGTGCTGACGGTGATCGCCCTCGTGTGCATTTTCGTCGAGTGCGGCTTCCTGATCGGCCTGCTCTTCCCCGGCGACTCGCTGCTGTTCACCGCCGGGATCTTCTTCGCCCAGCAGCACCACTGGGGCCAGGCGTGGCTGTTCGCCGGGCTGGCCTGGGCGGCCGGCGTGGGCGGCGGGCAGTGCGGCTACCTGTTCGCCCGAAGGACCGGCCACAAGTTCGTGGCCCGGCGTGACGGCAAGATCCTCAACCGGCGCAACCTGGAGCGGGCCCAGCGGCTCTTGGACGGCTGGGGCTTCTGGGCCGTCACCCTGGCCCGCATGGTGCCTTGGGTGCGCACCGTCGTGCCCACCATCGCCGGCGCCGCCCGGATGAACCCGGTGAAGTTCCTGCTCGCCTCCATCGTCAGCACCGGCGCCTGGGTCGGCGTGTTCATGACCGTCGGCTACTTCGGCACCGGCCTGCTCGACCAGGTCCCGTGGCTCAAGACCGCCGCCCTGGTCGTCGCCGTCGGCGTGGTCGTCACCACCACCGTCATCGGCGTCGTCCAGTACCGCCAGGACAGCCGGCAGCCGGCCGAGCAAGAGCCCGTCGACGCCTGACCCGTCACCGTACGAGTCTGGAAGAGTTCAAGTCCCGTACCATCGAGGGCATGCACAACCCGCCGTCGACCGCGCTCGAGGCCGTGTGGGAAGCCATGATGGAGACCACCCACGGCGCCGAGGCCGACCTCGACCGGCTGGGGCTCACCCTCGCCACCGCCTACGCCCTCTGGGCCATCGACCCCACCGAGGCTCCCCCCACCATGGGCGTGATGGCGCAACGCCTGCGCTGCGCCGCCTCCAGCCTCACCTTCATCTCCGACCGGCTGGTGAAGCTCGACTACGTCACCCGCACCGAGGACCCCCGCAACCGCCGCTACCGCGTGCTGTCCCTCACCGACGCCGGCCGCGCCGCCCGCCGCGAGGTGATCCAGGCCTTCACCCACGCCTCGCCGGTCTCCAACCTGAGCGCCCAGGACCAGCAGGAACTGGTCCGCATCCTCGGCCGAGCCCTCGCCGGCTGAATCAGGCGGCTACACGCTCAGCATTGAGCGTTCGACGGCGATGCAGCGGTCCTCGACGTAGGCCAGGCCGGCGGCCTCGGCGATCTCCCGAGCCCGTTGGCTGACGATGCCCAGTTGCAGCCACAGCGCGCCGGCCTTGACCTGCACGGCCTGCTCGGCGATGCCCGGGGCCTCGTCGGCGGGGCGGAAGACGTCCACGATGTCGATCTTGTCGGGGATGTCGAGCAGGCTGCGGTAGGCCTTCTCGCCGAGGATCTCGGTGGCGCTCGGGTGCACCGGGATCACCCGGTAGCCGGCGGCCTTGAGCGAGGCCGGCACCGAGTGCGCGGCCTTCCACGGCTGGGTCGACAGCCCGACGACGGCGATCGTCTTGGCCGAGGTCAGCAGTTCCCTGATCACGTCAGCTCCTCCTCAGCGATGATCAGGTCGGCCCGCCCCGAAGTGGCGTCGACCCGCAGCGCGTTGGCCTGATCCGAGCCTAACGCGCGGCCGCGAGCCTGTTCGAGCGTGCGGCCGAACGCCTCGTGGCGGGCGATCAGCCGGGCCAGCCGCACCGACTCGGCCGGGGCGAGGAACCAGGCCTCGTCCAGCAGCGGCCGGACCCGGTCCCAGGGGTTGTCGGTCAGCAGGAGGTAGTTGCCCTCGGTGACGACGAGCGGCGTCTCCCGGAACACGGGCACGGCGCAGGCGATCGGTTCCTCGATCTCGCGCCGGAACTCGGGGGCGTAGACGGTGTCGGGGCCGTGCCGGCGCAGGCGGTCGAGCAGGTCCACGTAGCCGGCGGCGTCGAAGGTGTCGGGCGCGCCCTTGCGCTCGGCCCGGCCCAGCCGGTTCAGCTCGCGCTGGGCCAGGTGGAAGCCGTCCATGCCGACGAGCACGGCCCGGTCGCCGAGTGCGTCGACGACGCGCGCCGCCAAGGTGGACTTGCCGGCGCCGGGCGCGCCGCAGATGCCCAGCAGCGACCGCCGGCCGGTGACCGCCAGCCGCTCGGCTCGGGCCACCAGGTCGTCGAACCTCACCAAGTTCCCCCTCGCACCTCGTCGACCCAGCCCCGAGGGCCGACGTGTCGCACCTTGACGCTCGCGACCCGGTTGGCCAGGTCGATCAGCCCCGGCAGCTCGTCGGCGGCCGGCACGCGGCCGAGCCGCCCGATGCCGAACGTCAGCGCCCCGTGCCAGACGTCGCCGGCGCCCGAGGTGTCCCGGGCGGCGACCGGCTGCGCCTCGACCACGCCGGTTCGGCCGTCGCACGACCACTCGACCGCGCCGGGGCCGTGGGTGCGGATCACCACCGGCACGCCGCGGTCGTGCAATTCCCCTGTGCTGAGCGGATAAGTGGCCGAGCAGGCGCAGACGTCCACCAGTGGCAGCAGTTCTTCGTGCACGTCCTTGAGGCTGCCGGCGTCCAGCACCACCGGGGCCGTCGCTTTCGCGACTCGCAGCGCCAGCGCCGGATGGTGTCCGTCGACCAGCACGGCGTCAGTCTCCAGGATCTCCACCGGCGGCAGAATCGCTGTGCCGGCGGCATTGTGCGACACCACGGTCCGCTCGCCGTCGCGGTCCCGCACGGTCACGGCGCTGACCGTCGGCGGTTCCTGCTTGGCCGGCAACAGATCAACCACCGTCACGCCGTGATCATCGAGGTCCCGCAAGGCAAGCAGCGCCAGCGGATGCGCGCCGAGCGCCGTCAGCAGGGTCGGGATGCCGCCGAGCGCCGCGACCGCGACAGCGGCGTTGGCCGCGGGTCCACCCGCGGCCAACGCCACCGTCTCCGACTGCACCTTCTCGCCGGCGGCGGGAATGTCGCCGACCCGCTGCACAACGTCCACAGTGCACAGTCCGGCGAGCAGGATCCTGGTCACTCGGCCGACTTCCGGTGACTGCCCAGCCCCGTCGTGACCGCGTTGCGCACCTCTTCGACCACTCCGTCCTCGCCCATCCGCAGGGCCCCGGTGAGCAGCCCCACCACCTCGTTCATCGTGCTCTCACCGGGTTTCACCAGCGCCACCCGCTTGCCCAGCCGGTGCACGTGGACCCGGTCGGCGATCTCGAACACGTGCGGCATGTTGTGGCTGATCAGCACCACCGGCAGGCCGCGGTCGCGGATCCGGCCGATCAGCTCCAGCACCTTGGCCGACTCGGCCACGCCGAGCGCGGCCGTCGGCTCGTCCATGATCACGACCTTGGTGCCGAACGCCGCCGCCCTGGCCACCGCGACGGCCTGCCGCTGGCCGCCGGACAGCGTCTCCACCAGCTGCGTGATCGACTTGATGTTGATGCCCAGCTCGTCGAGCACCTGCTGCGCCTGCGCCCGCATGGCCTTGGCGTCCAAGGTGCGCAGGAACTGCCCGCGCCAGCCGTCGAGCCGGCGCTCCCGGCCCATGAACAGGTTCGTGGCGATGTCCAGCGCCGGCGCGAGGGCCAGATCCTGGTACACGGTCTCGATGCCGGACCGGCGGGCGTCCAGCGGCCCGCGGAAGTGCACCGCCTCGCCGTCCACCTTGATCTCGCCGTTGTCCGGCACCAGCGCGCCGGACAACGCCTTGATCAGGCTGGACTTGCCGGCGCCGTTGTCGCCGACCACGGCCAGCACCTCGCCCGGCAGCAGGTCGAAGTCCGCGCCGTCGATCGCCGTCACCCGGCCATACCGCTTGACCAGGCCACGGGCCTGCAGGATCGGCTGGGTCATCGCTGCCTCCCTCGCGTGAACCGGTCCAGCGCGACCGCCGCGATCACCAGGATGCCGGTCGCCACGTTCTGGTACAGGTCGTCGATGCCGGCCTGGGTCAGGCCGCTGCGCAGCACCGTCACGATCAGCGCGCCGACGAGCGTGCCGAGCACGCTTCCCCGGCCGCCGAACAGGCTTGTGCCGCCGATGACCACCGCGGTGATCGAGTCCAGGTTGGCCGTCTGGTAGGCGTTCGGGTCCGCGTTGGGCACCCGGCCCAGCGCCTGCCAGGCCGCGATGCCGTAGATCAGGCCGGCGATGACGTAGACGCCGATCACCGTGCGCTGGACGTTGATGCCGGACAGCCGGGCCGCCTCCGGCTCGTTGCCGACCGCGTAGACGTGCTTGCCCCAGGCCGTTTTGTTCAACGCGTACCAGACGAGCAGGAACATCACGAGCGCCACCGTCATGCCGTAGGTGACCTCGATGCCGCCGAACAGGTAGCGTCGTGTGCCCAGCCAGGACAGCAGCGGATCGCTGACCTGCACGCCCTCGCTGGTGTAGATCCGGCTGACCGCGGTGAGGATCGTCAGCAGGCCCAGCGTGACGATGAACGGCGGCAGCTTGATGTTGATGACCAGCACGCCGGTCAGCGCGCCGATCAGGGTGGCCGCCGCGACGCCGACGATCAGCGCCAGCCAGGCCGGCGCACCGCCGACCACCAGCTTGGCCATCAGCAGCGTGGCCAGCACGGTGTTGGCCGCGTTGGCCAGGTCGATGCCGGCGGTGAGGATGATCAGCGTCTGGCCCAGGGCCATCGTGCCGACCACCAGCGACTGCTCGACCACCAGCGAGAGGTTGTCGAGATCGAGGAACGTGCTGGTGGACAGGGAGAACACGACAACCGCGACGACAAGCGCGATGGTCGGGCCGACCGCGGGCGTGCGCAGCACGTACTCGCCGAAGCTGGCCCGGGTTCCGTTCGCGGTGGTGGCCATCCTCATTTCCCCCAACAGTTCTGCAGGCCCCAGGTCGTGTCCTGGGACGGGATGCCGGGCACCGGCTTGTCGGTGATGACCATGGAGCCGGTGTTCTGGAAGCCGCTGGGCTTCTTGCCGGACTTGGCGTACTCGACCGCCGCGTCCACGCCGAGGGCGGCCATCTTGGCCGGGAACTGCATGACGGTCGCGCCGTACTTGCCGTCCTTGACGTCCTGCACGCCCTGGCAGCCGCCGTCGATGGAGCCCATCACCACCTGGCCGGTCAGGCCGCGGGCCTGCAACGCCGCGTAGGCGCCGCGGGCCGTCGGCTCGTTGAGCGTGTAGACGGCGTTCACCGTGGTGGCCCGCTGCAACAGGTTCTCCATGCCCTGCTGGGCCTGGCTCTGGTCGCCGTTCACCGACTGGTGGCCGAGGATCGCCGGATCTCCGTCGGAGAGCCCGAATCCTTGTAGGAAGCCGGTGTGCCGCTGCGTGTCCACTGTGGATCCGGCCGTGCCGTCCAGCATCAGCAGCTGCGGCGACTTGTCGCCGAGGACCGCTTTCACGTACTGGCCCTCCTGGCGGCCGGCGGCGGTGTTGTCCGTCGCGTACGTGGCGTCGACCGCGCTGGCCGGGTCGGTCTCAGTGTCCAGCGCGATCACCATGATGCCCTTGTCCCGGGCCTGCTTGATCGCGCTGAGCACCCCGGTCGCGCTGTTGGGCGTGATCAGGATCGTGTTCACGCCCCGTTGGACCAGGTTCTCGATGGCCGTGACCTGGCCGTCGTTGTCGCCGTCGAACTTGCCGGCCAGGGCTGTGAACTGCGCCCCGAGCTTGCTCGCCTCGGCCTGCGCCGACTGCCGCAGCGACACGAAGTACGGATTGGTGTCGGTCTTGGTGACCAGTCCGATCTTCGCCTGCGTGTTGTTGCCGACCGCGGTGGAGCCACCCCAGTAGCGTTGCGTCGTGCAGCCCGTGGCGGTGACGGCCAGGATGGCGGCGAGCGCCCCCATCGTCAGGCCCATCTTCATGGCGGCCCCTCCTGATCAGCGACGGTGCTGGTTGCGGCGAAACTAATTGCGGGTAAGGTCCACAGCAAGCGTTTGCGCAAACGCTTGCACCTGTTTCGATCACGAAGCGTCGCAAGGAATGCTGCCATGGTCACGATGAAGGACGTCGCCCAACTGGCCGGCGTGTCGATCACGACGGTCTCTCACGTGGTCAACGGGACCAGGGCCGTCGCCGCGGAGACCAAGGAGCGGGTGCTCGACGCCGTGGCCCGGACCGGCTACACCGGCGACGTCATCGCCCGGTCCCTGGTCACCGGCGGCACCCGATCACTCGGCGTGGCCATCTCCCTGGTCGCCAACCCGTACTTCGCCGAGCTCATGCAGGCCATCGAGAGCGAGGCCACCGCCGCCGGCTACACCCTGCTGCTGGTCGACACCCACGACGAGGCCGAAACCGAGGAGTACTCCGTCCGGATGCTGCGGGCCCGCCGGGTGGACGGTCTGCTGCTCACCCCTTCGCCCGGCGCCGTCACCAGCGTGCTGCCCGAGCTGCGGCGGCTCAACATCCCCACCGTGCTCGTCGACCGGCTGCCCGGCAACCAGCCCATCGACCAGGTCGGGCCCGAGAACGTGCAGGCCATGTCCGCCCTCGTGCAGCACCTCGGCGAGCTCGGGCACCGTCGCATCGGCATGATCAGCGGCGCCTCCGGGCTCACCACCTCGTCCGAGCGCACCCTCGGCTACCGCCTCGGTCTCGGCCGGGCCGGCCTCCCCTGGGACCCCGAGCTCGTCGCCGCCGGCGAGTCCTCCTCCGCCCAGGGCGCCGTGGCCCTCGCCCAGCTCCTCTCCCTGCCCGTGCCGCCCACCGCCGTCGTGGCCGGCAACAACAACATGATGGTCGGCGTCCTGCACGAGGCCCGCCGCCGCAACCTCAAGATCGGCACCGACCTCGCCGTCGTCGGCTACGACGACGTCGAATGGGCCGACCTCGTCGACCCGCCCCTGACCACCATGGCCCAGCCCATCGCCGACATCGGCCGCACCGCCGTCCGCATGCTCCTGGCCCGCATCCAGGACCCGTCCCGGGAGCCCCAGACCGTCCGTCTCCCGGCCAAGCTCATGCACCGCCAATCCTGCGGCTGTGCCTGACGCGAACAGCCCCCACCCGATCCCGGGGTGGCGTCCCAGGCCCAGTCTACCAGCGGTAACACCTAGTCGATCTTGACGAGCGGTCGCTTGTGGACAACGCCGAGGCAAGCAGAGCGCCTGTGGATGAGTGTCACTGGAAGTCGGCGGCGTGGTCGGCGGCCCATTGGGCGAAGGTGCGGGCGGGGCGGCCGGTGAGGCGGGGGACGGTGTCATTGACGAGCTCGGGCGTGGCGACGAAGGCGGCGTGGGCGGCCAGGAGGCCGTCGACGACGGCGGCGGGGCGGCCAGGGAAGAGCTCCCGGCGGGCGACGTCGTCGGGGAGCTCCTCGAAGCGGACGGGGCGGCCGATGGCCCGGCCGATCGTCTCGGCCTGCTCCAGCTGGCTGATGGCGGTGGGTCCGGTGAGCACGGGGCGCTGGCCGAGGAGGCGGTCCTCGGTGAGGGCCAGGACGCCGACGGCGGCGATGTCCTGCTCATGGATCAAGGCCCGGCGGGCGGCGGCGTGGAACCAGCGGACGACGCCGTTGGCGCGGATGCCGGGGGCCCAGCCGAGGGTGTTGGCGGCGAAGCCGGTGGGGTGCAGGAAGGTCCACTCGACGCCGGAGTCCTCGATGAGGCGCTCCATCATGGCGTGGGAGCCGAGGATGCCTTCGGTCGTGGACGGAGAAACGCCGTTGGCGGACAGGTAGACGACGCGACGGGCCTGCGCGGCGATCTGGGCGATCACCGAGGGCGCGGCGTGGTCGGCGGCGATGGTGGGCCAGACCAGGAACACGGAGTCAATGCCGTCGAGGGCCGGACCGAGGCTGGACGGATCGGCCAGGTCGCCAGGCACGACGTCCACGCCCGAAGGCAGCGAGGCCCGCCGAGGATCGCGCGCCAAAGCCCGCACGGCGACGCCCATGTCCAGCAACTGGGCCAAAGCACTGCCGCCACCTCGTCCGGTGGCACCGGTCACCAAGATCACTGTTCGTTCCTCCCCCAGGCGAGTGGTCTTCCACCCACCATGCAACCTCGACCAAGGTTGAGGTCAACCGAAGTGGGGGTGAACCTCGTTGCGCTCCAGGACGGCGGCGGCTTCGAGCAGCATCCAGCCGGAGAGCTGAACGGAGAGGTCCCGCTCGGGCCGGCGGCGGCCGCGAGCGGCGGGCATGACCCACTCGGGCCCGAACAGAGGCCCGCCACGGGCCTCGAAGCGGTTGCGCCAGGCGGAGTCGGCCGACAGGTAGACGATCTGGGCGGCCTCCTTGTCGCCGAGGACGACGGCGGCCTGGGCGAGGTAGCGGGCGAGGATGCCGGCGAACAGACCCCCGTCGCCACCGCCGTTGCCGGGCAGCACGCCGCCCTCGCCGACGAGGTGCTCGGCGACGGCGAGCACGGTCCGGCGGGCCAGCGAGGCGTAGAGCTGGTTGCCGGTGGCCAGCCACAGCTCGACGCAGGCTCCGATGAAAACGCCTTGGCAGTAGGTGAAAGTCCACTCCACGACACCGGAGACCTCGCCGGCGGGATCGACCCGGAGGCCGTCGAGGACCAGCCCGGTGTCGGGGTCGACCAGCCACTCGTCGATCCAGTCCACAATGGACATGGCCCGCTGGAGGTCGACCCGGTCGCCGAGGCGGGTGAACAGCATCGCGGCGGGACCGTTGGCCGGCACGTTCTTGAGATTGTCGTTGGCACGCCACCAGATGCCGCCGCCGCCATGGTCGGTCCAGCCGGCGCGGAGCCGTTGTCGGATCTCCTCGAGCGCCTCGGGCCGCCGGATGTCGAGATCCTCGCCGGCCCGCCACAGGGCCAGCCCGAGCCAGGCGATGTCGTCGTAGTAGCGGTTGAGCCAGCGCCGGCCGTTGCGCAGACGGATGGTGTCGGCCAACTGCTCGATGTCACGTCGCCGAGCCGGCACGGGCGCGCGCAGCTGGGCGTCGACAAGGCAGTCGAGCAGGTGCGCCTGCCACCAGTAGTGCCAGGGAACATGGAGCCGCCGACCCCAGGCGGGCCAGCCGGTGAGGGCGATTCTGGTGCCGGGCAGTCCCCACAGCCGACGCAGATGCCTGGTCCGCACGGCCCGTTCGGCCATGGCCGAACGGGCCGCCCACAACGCGGGGGAGTCCGTCACCGGCTCATGGTGCTCGCTTGATCGATTCCGGTGGCGCTGCTGTCACCAGGACGTATGAAGGTCGGCGTGTTGCGCCACCCACGTGTGCATCACGATGCCGGCGGCGACACCGGCGTTGACGGACCGGGTGGACCCGAACTGGGCGATCGACACGACCAGGTCGGCGGACGCCTGCGCGGCGGCGGACAGCCCGGGACCCTCCTGGCCGAACAACAGCACGCAGGCCCGCGGCAGGGCGGTGGTCTCGATCGGCACGGCCCCGGGAGTGTTGTCCACGGCGATGATCTCCAGCCGCTCCGCCCGGGCGAACACCACCAGCGACTCGACGTCCTCGTGGTGGTGCAGATGCTGGTACCGGTCGGTGACCATGGCCCCACGCCGGTTCCACCGCCGCCGCCCGACGATGTGCACGGCCCGGGCGGCGAACGCGTTGGCGGTCCGCACCACGGTGCCGATGTTGTGGTCGTGCTGGAAGTTCTCGATGGCGACGTGGAACGGGTGCCGACGCCGGTCCAGGTCGGCGACGATCTCCTCGCGCCGCCAGTACCGGTAGTGGTCCACCACGTTGCGCCGGTCACCCTCGGCCAGCAGCTCCGGGTCGTAGCGGTCGTCGTCGGGCCACGGCCCCGGCCACGGCCCGACGCCCACCTCGTACCCGGCCGCGACCCACTCGGTCGGGCCCAGCTCCTCCTCGGTCACCGGGTCCGACCGCCCGGCAGGAAGTACTGCGCCCGGGCCACCTTGGTCGCGCCGGCCACGATGTTGGTGGGGAAGGCGATGATCCGGTTGTTCAACGCGTGCACGCTGTCGTTGTAGCCGCGCGACTCCGCCGCCACCCGCTCGTCGCTCTCCCCCATCTGATCCCACAGCAGCCCGAAGTCCCGCCCCGCCCGCAGCCCGGCCGGCACGCCGGCCAGGAAGCTGGTCAGCTCCTGGTTGAGCAGCTGCTCGGCCCGTCCCTGCGCGGCCGGCCCGGAACCCCGGCTGGCCATCGCCTGCGACCGCGCCTGCACGATCTTGCTCACGTTCACGCCGCCCGCCTTGGTCACGGCGACCAGGCCGCCGATCAGATCGTGCCGACGCTGCAGCTCGGCGTCGACCCGCCGCCAGGTCCGCTCGACCGACACCCGCTGGGCGGTGAACCGGTTGTGGCTCAACGTGACGGCGAGCGCGATGAGCAGCAGGACCACCACCACACACAGGGCAGCGACCAAGGACGCCTCCTACAGACCGAGATCCGCGAGATCGAGAAGGTACCGGTAGGGCAGACCGGCCTCCGCGATGGCTTCCCGTACCCCGGTGTCGCGGTCCACAACCGTCGCCACGCCGACCACGGTCGCGCCGGCCTCCCGCAGTGCCTGCACGGCCGTGAGCACGCTGCCGCCGGTGGTGGAGGTGTCCTCGACGGCGAGCACCCGCTGCCCGGCCACCTCGATGCCCTCGATCCGCCGCTGCATGCCGTGGGCCTTGGTCTCCTTGCGCACCACGAAGGCGTCCAGCACCTCGCCCTCGGCCGCGGCGGCGTGCATCATCGCGCAGGCGACCGGGTCGGCGCCGAGGGTGAGCCCACCGGCGGCGACGTAGTCCCAGTCGGCGGTGAGCTGCCGCAGCAGCTTGCCGATCAGCGGCGCCGCCGCGTGGTGCAGCGTCGCGCGCCGCAGGTCGACGTAGTAGTCAGCCTCCTTGCCGGAGGACAGGGTGACACGGCCGTGCACGACGGCAAGCTCGGAGACAAGACGGGCCAGTTCGGACTTCGCCGGAGATTCCACTCGCACGGGTCCACACCTTCTCACGTTCGGCCGCGGCCGGCGGCGACCCGCCCGGCGATGCGTCGCACCAATCCGCGCGGGATCAGCCGCGACACCCCGACGATCGCCTTGTACTGCAGGCCGGGCACGCAGACCACCTTGCCCTGCCCCAGATCGGCCAGGCACTCGGTGACGACGTCGTCGGCGTTGAGCCACATCAGCTCGGAGGTCTTGCTCATGTCGATGCCGGCCCGCTCGTGGAACTCGGTGTGCACGAAGCCGGGGCACAGCGCCATCATCCGCACGCCGGAGCCGGCCAGCGCGATGGACAGGCCTTCCGTAAACGAGGTGACGTACGCCTTGCTGGCCGAGTAGGTGGAGCCGCGACCGGCCATGAAGCCGGCGACGCTGGACACGTTGATGATCACTCCCGCGCTGCGCGGCACCATCGTCGACAGCGCGGCGTGGGTGAACCGCATCACCGCGGTCACGTTGACGTCCAACTGCTTCTGCATGTCCTCGACGTCGGAGGTCCAGAACTCGCCGGCGGTGCCGAAGCCGGCGTTGTTGACCACCACGTCGACCGGCCTGGACGCGTCCCGCAGCCGGGCCTCGACCGCCGCCCGGCCTTCCTCGGTGGCCAGGTCGGCCGGCAGGACCTCGGACTCGACGCCGAACCGGCGCTTGAGCTCCTCGGCCTGCTCCTGCAGCCGGGACGTGGTGCGGGCGACGAGCACGAGGCGGTCGCCGTCGGCGGCGAACCGGCGCACGAAGGCGGCGCCGATGCCGGCAGTGGATCCGGTGACGAGACAGGTGGCCATGCCTCGAACGTTACCGGCGAGCCGGCGTCGGCCGTGTCCTTCGGCCTTCGGCTTCAGGCCGGGTTGCGGCCGCCGAACGAGGGCCGGTAGACCTCACCGCCGGGATTGTCGTCGGACGACTCGTCACTGGGCGTGTCCGCCTCGAACGGGTCGACCACGTCGGCCAGCTCGCCGACGTCGCGCAGCAGCCGCTCCAGCCGGGCCGGGGTGGCCCCGGGCGGCGCGGCCGCCAGCACCCAGTCCTCCTCCAGCCAGACCACGGTGACGTCGCCGCCGATCTCCTCGGCCGCCTCCACCAGGTCGGGCGTGATGAGCATGCGGGCCGCGGTCAGGTCGGAGACGAAGGCGTAGCGCTGGCCGACCGGGCCGAGCAGGTCCGGCATCTGTTCGCGCTGGAAGGGCACGCTGGGCAGCCACAGCTCGACGACCACCGGGTGGGTCCGCCGGCACCGGATGCCGACCAGCACGGAGTTGACCTTGCCGCCGTTCTCCAGGTCCAGCACGTACACCTGGCGGCGTCCGTCCGCGGTGAAGGTGGACCCGGCGACCACGTCGCGGGCCACGCCGCTGCCGTAGTAGGCGATGGCCCCGTGGTGCCAGCGGGTCGGCAGCACGTGGTCGGTCTCGGCGAACTGCCAGCCGCGCAGCCCCGCCCACCGCCGTCGCTCTCGGTTGCGAGCCGTGCGCTGGGCACGGTCTGTCGCCAGCAGTGCCAGCCCTGCCACTGCCAGGACGACGAACGCCGTGAACCAGACCCACGCAGGTATCACAACAGGCAGGGTAGCGGCCGCCCGGCCGATTACGAAGATCACTACTGGGTCAGTTCTCCCCGGAAGCGGTAACAGGACACCGACGGCCGGCCCGGAGCCTGGGCTCGGGGCCGGCCGTCGTCGACGCGGGTCAGCTGGTGAGCGACCGCCCGACCATCAGGCCGGAGTTGTCCTCCACCACGTCGACCAGCACGGTGTCGCCGTCTCGGATCTCACCGGCCAGCAACTCCTTGGCCAGCTGGTCGCCGATCGAGGACTGCACCAGCCGGCGCAGCGGCCGGGCGCCGTAGACCGGGTCGAACCCGTTCAGCGCGAGCCAGTCGCGGGCCGACGGCGAGACGTCCAGCACCAGCCGGCGCTGGGCCAGCCGCTTGGCCAGCCGGTCCACCTGGATGTCCACGATCGAGGTCAGCTCCTCGGTGGCCAGCGCGTGGAAGACCACCAGGTCGTCCAGCCGGTTGAGGAACTCCGGCTTGAAGTGCCGCTGCACGGTCGACAGCACCGCGTCCTTGCGCTGCTGCTCGGTCAGCACCGGGTCGGCGATGGCCTGCGAGCCGAGGTTGGAGGTCAGCACCAGGATCGTGTTGCGGAAGTCCACCGTGCGGCCCTGGCCGTCGGTCAGCCGACCGTCGTCCAGCACCTGCAGCAGCACGTCGAACACGTCCGGGTGGGCCTTCTCCACCTCGTCGAGCAGCACCACCGCGTAGGGCCGGCGGCGCACCGCCTCGGTCAGCTGGCCGCCCTGGTCGTAGCCGACGTAGCCGGGCGGGGCGCCGACCAGGCGGGCCACCGAGTGCTTCTCGGCGTACTCGCTCATGTCGATGCGGATCATCGCCCGCTCGTCGTCGAACAGGAACTCGGCCAGCGCCTTGGCCAGCTCGGTCTTGCCGACGCCGGTCGGGCCGAGGAACAGGAACGAGCCGGTGGGACGGTCCGGGTCGGCCACGCCGGCCCGGGTCCGGCGCACCGCGTCGGACACCACGCGAACCGCCTCGGCCTGGCCGACGACCCGCTTGGCCAGCTCGTCCTCCATCCGCAGCAGCTTGGCCGTCTCGCCTTCGAGCAGCCGACCCGCCGGGATGCCGGTCCACGCGCTGACCACGTCGGCGACGTCGTCCGGGCCGACCTCCTCCTTGAGCATCACGTCGCCGCTGGGGGTGCTCGCGGTGGCCGCGGCCAGCTCCTTCTCCAGCGCCGGGATGCGGCCGTAGCGCAGCTCGGCGGCGCGACCCAGGTCGCTGTCCCGCTCGGCCCGCTCGGACTCGCCGCGCAGCTGCTCCAGCTGCTCCTTGAGCTCCCGGACCTTCTCGATGGAGCCCTTCTCGTTCTGCCACCGGGCGGTCAGCGCGGACAGCTGCTCGCGCTTCTCGGCCAGCTCGGCCCGCAGCGACTCCAGCCGTTGCTTGGAGGCGAGGTCGGACTCCTTCTCCAGGGCCATCTCCTCGATCTCGAGGCGGCGCACGGCCCGCTCCACCTCGTCGATCTCGACCGGCCGGGAGTCGATCTCCATCCGCAGCCGGGACGCGGCCTCGTCGACCAGGTCGATGGCCTTGTCCGGGAGGAACCGGGCGGTGATGTACCGGTCGGACAGGGTCGCGGCGGCCACCAGCGCGGTGTCGGTGATGCGGACACCGTGGTGCACCTCGTAGCGCTCCTTGAGGCCGCGCAGGATGCCGATGGTGTCCTCCACGCTCGGCTCGCCCACCAGCACCTGCTGGAACCGCCGCTCCAGCGCGGGGTCCTTCTCGATGTGCTGGCGGTACTCGTCCAGCGTGGTGGCGCCGACCATGCGCAGCTCGCCGCGGGCCAGCATGGGCTTGATCATGTTGCCGGCGTCCATCGCGCCCTCGCCGGTCGCGCCGGCGCCGACGATGGTGTGCAGCTCGTCGATGAAGGTGACGACCTGGCCGGCGGAGTCGGTGATCTCCTTGAGCACGGCCTTGAGCCGCTCCTCGAACTCGCCGCGGTACTTCGCGCCGGCGACCATGGAGCCCAGGTCGAGCGCGACGACCCGCTTGCCGCGCAACGACTCCGGCACGTCGCCGGCGATGATGCGCTGGGCCAGGCCCTCGACGATGGCGGTCTTGCCGACGCCGGGCTCGCCGATCAGCACCGGGTTGTTCTTGGTGCGCCGGGACAGCACCTGCACCACCCGGCGGATCTCGGCGTCGCGGCCGATCACCGGGTCGAGCTCGCCGTCACGGGCGCGCTGGGTCAGGTCGACGCCGTACTTCTCCAGCGCCTGGAAGGTGCCCTCCGGGTCGGGGCTGGTGATCCGGGCGGAGCCGCGGACCTTGGCGAAGGCCTCCCGCAGCGAATCCGGGGTGGCGCCGTGCCGGCGCAGCAGGTCGGCGACCGGCCCGCCCTCGGCGGCCAGGCCCACCAGCAGGTGCTCGGTGGACACGTACTCGTCGCCCATGTCGGTGGCCAGCCGCTGGGCGTGCGTGATCACCCGCAGGCCGTCGCGGGACAGCTGCGGGGCGGGCATGGAGGCGCCGGTCGCCGACGGCAGCGAGTGCGCGAGCTTCTCCAGCTCGGCGCGCACCTGCGCCGGATCGGCCCCGACCGCGGTGAGCAGCGGGGCGGTCAGACCGTCGCCCTGGGCCAGCAGCGCGGCGAGCAGGTGCACGGGTGTGATGTCGGGATTGCCGGCCATCGTCGCGGCCTGCGCCGCCTCGGACACCGCCTGCTGCGTCTTCGTGGTCGGGTTGAACTGGTTCATCTCCCACCTTCGGGCGAGACTCGGGGACACTAGCTTCAACGTCAGAAAAGTTGAGTCTGTTCCGCTCAAGTCAAAGCATACCCGGGTGACCCGGGTCACCCTATGCTGTCACGGCTGGTCAGACGCCACACCAGCCTCGTTCACCCACATGCGAATCAGGCTTGTCCACACCGGTACCCCGGTTATCCACAATCCCCAGGTGACAATCCACAGGGCTGGGCCGTCCGGGTGGTCACGCTTCCAGCGTGCCGCGGATGGCCGCGACCAGGTCGCTCAGCACCTCGTTGGCCGCGGCCAGCCGCTCGTCGTCCCAGCCGTCCAGCGCGTCCCGGATCAGGTCGGCCTGCTTGCGCTTCCAGCCGGCCAGCACCTCGATGCCGCGCTCGGTCGGGCTGATCAGGGCCACCCGCCCGTCGCTGGGCGAGGGCCGGCGGTCGACCAGGCCGACCTTCTGCAGCTGGGCGATCTGCCGGCTGACCACCGAGGTGTCCACCACCCGGTGCTCGGCCAGGTCCGACACCCGGCACTCGCCCCGCGCCACCACGTCGGCCAGCAGCGCGCCGGCCGCCGGGTGCAGGCCGAAGTCGTCGTCCCAGAACCGCATCCGCACCGCGTTCTGGATCTGGTTGAGCATCCGCAGCTGGCGGATCAGCTCGAGCGACTGCTCGTCCGACGGCTCCATCACAACACCTCGTTCAACCGCTCCAGCAGCGAGGAGAAGGTCTGCATGTCCTCGGTGGACCACTGCGACAGCCGCTCCCGCAGCAGCGTGCGGCGGTCGGTGCGGACCGCGTCGAGCCGGTCGTGGCCGATGGCCGTGAGCTGCACGATCCGGGCCCGGCCGTCGGCGCTGTCCACGGCCCGCTCCAGCAGCCCGAGCTCCTCCAGCCGGGCGATCTGCCGGCTCACCGTCGACTTGTCCAGGCCGGTGCGCTCCACGATCTCGGCCGCGCGCACCGGACCGGTCTCGTACAGGTGCACGAGCAGCGCGTAGGAGGCGGTGTCCAGGCCGGGGTGGACCTGCTTGGCGACCTGGAGGGAGAAGCTGCGGGCCCGGCCGAACAGCACCGAGAGCGACCGTTCCACGGCCTGGGCTGCCTCCCGGCGGTCAGCCGGCTCGTGCTCGTCCACCCTGGTCCTCCATCCGCGTCACACGAACGTCAAACCGTAGTGGTCGGGGTGTCCGATCCCTGCTAGCGGGCCGCCGTTCTGGCCGATCGAACGCCGAAGTAGTCCCCACCCTTGCGGCGGCTGTCGTCCGTGCCCCAGTCCCGGGTGCGGTCGACCGGGACCAGCCTGGGGATGTGCTTGCGGCAGTGAATGTAGGCCTCGACCACTTCCAGCACCACCCAGCGTTCGGGCGCGCGGCCCCGATCGAACTCGGCCGGCAGGTCGGGGTGCACGGCCCGCAGCTCGGGATCGTCCACGATCCGGGCCCGGCCGTTGACGTGCAGGCCGATCAGGTCGTCGACGAAGTCGACCATCAGCACGGCCACGTGCGCGTTCTCGCTGATGTTGCCGAGGCTGGCCATCACGCCGTTGCCGCGGTACTCGGGATAGGCCAGCCAGCGCTCGCCCAGCACCCGCACGAAGCCGGCCGGGCCGGCGCGGAAGGACACGTCGCACTCGCCGGCCGCGTCCGAGGTGCCGATGAAGGCCATGTCCATGCGGGCGACGAAGGCCCGCATCTCGTCGTTGAGGTGGTCGAGGACCTGGTCGCGGTAGAACCGGCTGGCCCGGTCGACCGTGCCGAAGGCCCGCTGCAGCAGGTGCTCGCCTCGGGAGCCGGGTAAGTCCTCGTCACCCGGACGGGGGCCGAGGAGTTCTTCGGGGTGCAGGGTGATATCGGTCACCGCGGGGGACGGCGCATCCGACAGCTCCAGTTGGAGCAGCTCTGGACCGGCGGTACCGGTCGGAGCAAGGTGGACGGGGGTCACGGTGGCCCACCGTGCCATGCCGACCGCGTTCTGCACACCCCCGGCGGCTTGTTCGCCCGTTCGTAGGATGGTCTGTCAACGGTTAGTTACGCCGGTCCACTCGAACGTGGCATCAAGTCCCACAAAGACCCGATGTCGAGTTAGGGTCCACCCTGTCGGGGGACGGATGCTTGACCATGGGGGCGCCTAACCAGGTGTCCCAGAGCTTGCCAGGTTCCCCTGACTACGTGGAGACTGCGCCCGGACCATGACAGCCAACGCCGTGTTGAACCCCTTGCCTTCAACCACTCCTCACCGCGAGCCGCCACCGGGTGTAACCGCGATGGTGCGGATGATTCGCGAAAGCTTCGCGGTCGTCGAGCCGTGCGCCGAGGAAGTGGCGAAGTTCTTCTACGGGATGCTGTTCAGCCTCGCGCCGACCACCCGTGACATGTTCCCGGTGAACATGGAAGTGCAGCGCAGTCGGCTGCTGCGGGCCCTGGTGCACGTCGTCCAGATGGTCGACCGTCCCGACGACCTGATTCCCTTCCTGCGCCAGCTCGGCCGCGACCACCGCAAGTTCGGCGTGGTGGCCAGCCACTACGAGTCCGTCGGCACCGCCCTGCTGGCCTCGATCAAGAAGTTCGCCGGCAAGGCCTGGACGCCGCAGGTGGAGCGGGCCTGGGCCGAGGCGTACACGATCATGGCCCGGTCCATGCAGGAGGCCGCCGCGGCCGACGAGGGCCCCGCCTTCTGGCCGGCCACCGTCATCGAGCACAAGCGGCTGAGCTGGGGCCTGGCCATGGTCCGGGTGCAGCCCGACTACCCGGTGCCCTACCAGGCCGGCCAGTACGTCAGCGTGGAGACCCCGCAGCGGCCCCGGCTGTGGCGCTACCTCAGCCCGGCCAACGCGCCGCGCGAGGACGGCAGCATGGAGTTCCACGTGCGGGCCGTGAACAGCGGCTGGGTCAGCCGCTCGATCGTGGCCCACACTCAGATCGGCGACCAGTGGCGGATCGGCGCGCCGATGGGCCGGCTCACCGTGGACCGCGAGGCCGGCAAGGACATCCTGATGGTCGCCGGCGGCACCGGCGTCACCCCGATGCGCTCGATCCTGGACAACCTGGCCCAGTGGGGCGAGAACCCGCGCGTGCACCTGTTCGTCGGCGGCCGCACCCGCGACGACCTCTACGACCTGGACAACCTCCAGCGCATCGCCCAGAGCAACCCGTGGCTGACGGTGGTGCCGGTGGTGGAGTCGGAGCCGGGCCTGCAGGGCTACGAGCACGGCTCGCTGGCCGACGTCGTCACCCGCTACGGCTCCTGGTCCGACCGCGAGGTGTTGGTCTGCGGCTCGCCGGCGATGATCCGGGCGACGGTCTCCCGGATGCTGGTCGCCGGCACGCCCCTGGACCACATCCGCTACGACCCGTTCACGTTGGACTGACCCAGCAAAAAGGGGCCGGTGGACCTACCACCGACCCCTTGCCGTGCGTGCGCCCTACTTCTTCTTGGGCTTCCAGACGACGATCTGCTGCTGGCGGACCGGGACCAGGTCCCGGCGGTAGGAGGCGTGCACCGCGGCCGCCGCCTGCTCGGCCGCCGCGTGGGCCGCGGCCAACTCCTCCAGCACCTCGGTCAGCCGGGCCTTCAGCGCGTCCACCTGGTTCTCCAGGTCGATGATGCGCTTGATGCCGGCCAGGTTGACGCCCTCTTCCTGGGACAGCCGCTGCACCTCGCGCAGCAGCGAGATGTCCCGGGCCGAGTAGCGGCGGCCGCCGCCGGTGGCCCGGCCCGGGGACACCAGGCCGAGCCGGTCGTAGCTGCGCAGCGTCTGGGCGTGCAGCCCGGACAGCTGGGCCGCCACCGAGATCACGAAAACCGGGGTGTCCTCGTTGGTGCCAGGCGGAAACGAGAACGGGTTGCCCATCACGTGTCACCCTTTCCCAGCAGCTCGTCCAGCTCTGCCCGCGGGTCGTGGTCGGCGGTGGCCTCGGCGTACGCCTTGAGCGCCTCCTCGGCCTTGCCGTCCAGTCGCGCCGGCACCGCCACCTGGAGCGTCACCAGCAGGTCGCCCTTGCGGCCGTCCCGGCGCTCGATGCCCTTGCCGCGCACCCGCAGGATCCGGCCGCTGGCCGTGCCCGGGTGCACCTTCACGTTGACCTTCGAGTCCAGGGTCGGCACCGTCAGTGTGGTGCCCAGCGCCAGCTCGGGGAAGGTCACCGGGACCGTCACGGTGAGATCATCACCGGAACGTCCGAACACCGCGTGCGGCGCGACGTGCACCCGCACGAACAGGTCGCCGTTGGGACCGCCGTTGCGCCCGGGCTCGCCCTGGCCGGCCAGCCGGATCCGCTGACCGTCGTCGACGCCGGCCGGAATCCGCACGGTCAGCGTGCGCACCTTGGTGCTCACGCCCTCGCCGCCGCACTCCGGGCAGGGGTCGTCGATGATCTTGCCGGTGCCCCGGCAGTCGCGGCACGGCTCGCTGAACGCGAACGCGCCCTGGCTGCGGCTGACCAGGCCGGCGCCCTTGCAGGTCGGGCAGGTGCGCGGGGTGGTGCCGGGCTTGGCCCCGGACCCGTGGCAGGTGCCGCAGGTGGACGGGCTGGACAGCCGCAGCGGCACGGTCGCGCCCTTGACCGCCTCCACGAAGTCGATCCGCACGTCCGTCTCGACGTCGTCGCCGCGCTTGGCGCGGGTGGCCGAGGCCGCCGACGCGCCCCGCCCGCGACCGCCGAACAGTCCGCCCAGCAGGTCGCCGATGCCGCCCGGGCCGGCGCCGCCGGCCTGGGCCCCGCCGAACAGGTCGCCGAGGTCGAACGAGCTCGAGCCGCCGCCGAAACCGCCGCCGCCGGGCCGGAACCCGCCGGAGCCGAACAGCCGTCGGGCCTCGTCGTACTGCTTGCGCTTCTCCGCGTCCGACAGCACGCCGTAGGCCTGCGAGACCGACTTGAAGCGGGCCTCGGCCTTGGCGTCGCCGGGGTTGGCGTCGGGGTGCAGCTCCCGGGCCAGCTTGCGGTACGCCTTCTTGATCTCGTCGGCCGAGGCGTCGGAGGAGACGCCCAGGTCGCCGTAGAAATCCTTGTCGATCCAATCCCGTGCGCTCACCGGGCGTCCCTCCCTTCGTTCGTGTTACTCAGCTGCTGCCGGCTCATGGTCGGTGACCGCGACCAGCGCCGGCCGCAGCAGGCGCTCGCCGAACCGGTAGCCGCGCCGCAACACCGCGGTCACGGTCGGCCCGGTCACCTCGGCCGAGGTGTTGTGCTGCACCGCCTCGTGCACCGAGGGGTCGAACTCCTCGCCCTCGTGGCCGAACGGCTCCAGGCCGCTGGCCTGGAGCACCGAGACCAGCCGTTCGCTGACCGACTTGAACGCGCCGGTCAGGTCGCCGTGCGCGGCCGCCCGCTCCACGTCGTCGAGCACGCCCAGCAGCTCGTTGACGATCTGCCCCTTGGCGGCCAGCGCGTTGACCTCGCGGTCCCGCTCCACCCGCTTGCGGTAGTTGGCGTACTCGGCCTGCAGCCGCTGCAGGTCGGCGGTGCGCTCGTCCAGCTGCGCCTTGAACTCGGCGGCCGGGTCGGCCACGGGCTCGTCGGCGGCGTGCCGGCCGGCGGACTCGAGGGTCTCGTCGGCCAGCTCGCCCGGCTCCGGCTCGCGGAGCTGGCCCGTCTCCGGGTCGATCCGTCGACGGTCGTTCACGACCACCGGCTGCTCCTGCTCGTCGTTCACTTCTTCGGGTCCTCGTCCACGATCTCGGCGTCCACCACGTCGTCGGCCTGCGGGCCGGCCTGCGCGCCGCCGTCAGCGGCGGCCGCGCCCTCCGCGCCGGGCGCGTTGGCGTACAGCGCGGAGCCCAGCGCCTGGGACTCGGTGGCCAGCTTCTCCACCGCGGACCGGATGGCGCCGATGTCGGTGCCCTTGAGGGCCTCCTGGGCCTCGACGATGGCCGCCTGCACCTTCTCCTTGGTGTCGGCCGGCAGCTTCTCGTCGTTGTCCTTGATGAACTTCTCGGTGCTGTAGACCAGCGTCTCCGCCTGGTTGCGGGTCTCGGCCTCCTCGCGGCGGCGCTTGTCCTCCTCCGCGTGCTCCTCGGCGTCCTTGACCATGCGGTCGATGTCCTCCTTCGGCAGCGCCGAGCCGCCGGTGATGGTCATCGACTGCTCCTTGCCGGTGCCCAGGTCCTTGGCCTGGACGTGCACGATGCCGTTGGCGTCGATGTCGAAGGTGACCTCGATCTGCGGCACGCCGCGCGGGGCCGGCGGCAGCCCGGTCAGCTCGAACATGCCGAGCTTCTTGTTCTGCGCCGCGATCTCGCGCTCACCCTGGAAGACCTGGATCTGCACGGACGGCTGGTTGTCGTCGGCCGTGGTGAAGATCTCGGACCGCTTGGTGGGGATGGTGGTGTTGCGCTCGATGAGCTTGGTCATGATGCCGCCCTTGGTCTCGATGCCCAGGGACAGCGGGGTGACGTCCAGCAGCAGGACGTCCTTGACCTCGCCCTTCAGCACGCCGGCCTGCAGCGCGGCGCCCACGGCCACGACCTCGTCCGGGTTCACGCCCTTGTTCGGCTCGCGGCCGCCGGTCAGCTCCTTGACCAGCTCGGTCACGGCCGGCATGCGGGTGGAGCCGCCGACCAGCACCACGTGGTCGATGTCGCCGACCTTGATGCCGGCGTCCTTGATCACGTTGGTGAACGGCGCCCGGCAGCGGTCCAGCAGGTCGGAGGTGATCCGCTGGAACTCGGCCCGGGACAGCGTCTCGTCCAGGAACAGCGGGTTCTTGTCGCTGTCCACGGTGATGTAGGGCAGGTTGATGCTGGCGGTGGAGGAGGAGGACAGCTCGATCTTGGCCTTCTCCGCGGCCTCCCGGATCCGCTGCAGCGCCATCTTGTCCTTGGTCAGGTCGATGCCGTTGGTGGACTTGAACTTCTCCACCAGCCAGTTGACGACCCGCTGGTCCCAGTCGTCGCCGCCCAGGTGGTTGTCACCCGAGGTCGCCCGCACCTCGACCACGCCGTCGCCCAGCTCCAGCAGGGACACGTCGAAGGTGCCGCCACCCAGGTCGAAGACCAGGATGGTCTGCTCCTTCTCGCCCTTGTCCAGGCCGTAGGCCAGGGCGGCGGAGGTGGGCTCGTTCACGATGCGCAGCACGTTGAGGCCCGCGATCTGGCCGGCCTCCTTGGTGGCCTGCCGCTGCGCGTCCTCGAAGTAGGCCGGGACGGTGATCACCGCGTCGGTGATCTCCTCGCCCAGGTAGGCCTCCGCGTCCCGCTTCAGCTTCATCAGCACCCGCGCGGAGATCTCCTGCGCGGTGTACTTCTTGTCGTCGATCTCCTGGGTCCACGACGTGCCGATGTGCCGCTTGACCGAGCGAATCGTCCGGTCCACGTTGGTGACGGCCTGGTTCTTGGCCGGCTGACCGGTCAGAACCTCGCCGTTCTTGGCGAACGCCACGATGGACGGGGTGGTGCGCGAACCCTCGGAGTTGGCGATCACCGTCGGCTCACCGCCCTCAAGGACGGCGACGACGGAGTTGGTCGTCCCCAGGTCGATGCCGACCGCACGCGCCATTGAACTGCCTCCCTGCACTGGTGCACGCTGCCGGTTGAGCAGCGTCGACTCAAGTTTGCCAGGCCGACCGGAGTTGAGTCCAGTCCGCTCAAGCTTCCTGCTCGTCCAACGCGAGACCCGGCCCGGATGTTCCCGCCGCTGTGCGATCCCGGCCACGTCAAGTAGTTACTGGCCAGTAACATCGTTTAGGCTCCCTGGACGACTTGTCCGTAACGAAGGGGCGAGGGAGCAATGGGTGCTCTACAGATCACGCTCGGCGTGATCGGTGTTGCCGTCAGCGTCGTCGCATGGGGGATGTTCGCTGCGGCCGTGCTGCGCCAGGTGCGAACCATCCGGCTCGGCCAGCCCGACCCCACCCGCAACGGCCCGTTCATGGCCAGGCTCGGCACCCTGGTCAAGGAGTTCGCGGCGCACACCCGGATGGCCAAGGTGCGCACCGTCGCGCCGTGGCACTGGCTGGTGATGTGGGGCTTCCTGATCGGCTCCCTCGTGCTGTTCGAGGCCTACGGCGAGGTCTTCGTGCCGGCCTGGCACTGGCCGGTCATCGGCGACTGGGCGGTGTGGAACTTCGTCACCGAGGTGCTCGGCGTCGGCACCGTGGTCGGCGGCGTGGCGCTGGCGGTGATCCGCCAGCTCAACCACCCGCGGCGGGCCGACCGCCTGTCCCGGTTCGCCGGCTCCAACTTCAGGCAGGCCTACTTCGTCGAGGCCGTAGTGATCATCGAGGGCCTGGGCATCCTCGGCGTGAAGGTGTTCAAGGAGGCCAGCGGGTTGGAGAACCAGCCGCTGTGGGCCAACTTCGTCACCGCGCCGCTGGGCCACCTGCTGCCGGCCAACCCGGACCTGGTCTCGGTGATGGCCGTGATCAAGCTGCTGTCCGGCATGATCTGGCTGGCCGTGGTCTCGAAGAACCTGACCATGGGCGTGGCCTGGCACCGGTTCAGCGCGTTCTTCAACATCTACTTCAAGCGCGAGGACGACGGCGCGGTGGCGCTGGGCGCGCTGCGGCCGATGATGAGCGCCGGCAAGCCGCTGGACTTCGAGGAGGCCGACCCGGACAAGGACGTCTTCGGCGCCGGCAAGGTCGAGGACTTCAGCTGGAAGGGCTGGCTGGACTTCAGCACCTGCACCGAGTGCGGCCGCTGCCAGTCCCAGTGCCCGGCCTGGAACACCGGCAAGCCGCTCTCGCCCAAGCTGGTCATCACCCAGCTGCGCGACCACGCCTACGCCAAGGCCCCGTACCTGCTGGCCGGCGGCCGCAAGGACATGGGCGGCGACGAGATCGGCATCGTCGGCGACGACGCCGAGGCCCGCCTGGCCAAGATCGACGTGCTGGCCCTGGCCGAGTCCGGCCGGCCGCTGATCGGCGGGCCCGAGGAGATGGGCGTCATCGACCCGGACGTGCTGTGGTCGTGCACCAGCTGCGGCGCGTGCGTCGAGCAGTGCCCGGTCGACATCGAGCACGTGGACCACATCGTCGACATGCGCCGCTACCAGGTGCTGATCGAGTCCAACTTCCCCACCGAGCTCGGCGGGATGTTCAAGAACCTGGAGAACAAGGGCAACCCGTGGGGCCAGAACGCCAAGGACCGGCTGGCCTGGACCGAGGGGCTGCCGTTCGAGGTGCCGGTGTTCGACGGCGAGCTGGCCGCCGACGTCGAGTACCTGTTCTGGGTCGGCTGCGCCGGCGCGTTCGAGGACCGGGCCCGCAAGACCACGCAGGCGGTAGCCGAGCTGCTGCACAACGCCGACGTGAAGTACACGGTGCTCGGCTCCGAGGAGACCTGCACCGGCGACCCGGCCCGGCGGGCCGGCAACGAGTTCCTGTTCCAGATGCTGGCCCAGCAGAACGTCGAGGTGCTCAACACCGTCTTCGACGGGCGCGAGCCGGGCAAGCGCAAGATCGTCGTCACCTGCGCGCACTGCTTCAACACCCTCGCCAACGAGTACCCGCAGCTGGGCGGCACCTACGAGGTCGTGCACCACACCCAGCTGCTCAACCGGCTCGTGCGGGAGAAGCGGCTGGTGCCGGTGGCCCCGATCGCCGAGGACGTCACCTACCACGACCCGTGCTACCTGGGCCGGCACAACAAGGTCTACGACGCGCCGCGGGAGCTGGTCGGCGCGACCGGCGCCGAGCTGCGGGAGATGCCCCGGCACGGCGACCGGTCCATGTGCTGCGGGGCCGGCGGCGCGCGGATGTGGATGGAGGAGCGGATCGGCAAGCGGATCAACGTCGAGCGGGTGGACGAGGCCCTCGGCACCGCGCCGACGAAGATCGCCACCGGCTGCCCGTTCTGCCGGGTGATGCTCAGCGACGGCCTGACCGCCCGCAAGTCGGAGCAGGCCGCCGGCGAGCACGTCGAGGTCGTCGACGTGGCGCAGCTGCTGCTCGCCGCCGTGAAGCGTGGCGACGAGCAGCCCGCGCAGGTGTAGGCCTTTTCCGGTGACCCCCGTTGCGGTGACGCAGCGCTGGTCGACACCCCGCTATCGCAACGGACGGTAGCGGGGTCGCCGTGGCAAGGCCCGGCCCGGCGACGGGTCCCGCCGGCCGGTTCCCCCGTGCGGCGGCTCGCCAGATTTATTGCGGCACAAGGGAAATCGTCCGTCCATCATCGACTGTTCAGGTGAACGTCAAAGGACGCGCCAACTCTTAACCCGGTTGCGGCTGGACTCGGTTACGGTGATTCCCGTGGCGGACGAAGGCAGCGGCGAGAGCACACTCACCGTGTTGGTGGCGCTCGGTATCAACGTCGGGATCGCCCTGATGAAGGCCGTGGCCGGCGTGCTCAGCGGATCGGCCGCGATGCTGGCCGAGGCCGGGCACTCGGTGGCCGACACCATCACCGAGGCGCTGCTGCTCACCGCGCTGCGCCGGTCCGAGCGGCCCGCCGACCGCCGGCACCCCTTCGGCTACGGCAAGGAGCGCTACTTCTGGTCGCTGCTGGCCGCCGTGTCGATCTTCACCTCCGGCGCCGTGTTCGCGTTCATCCAGGGCTACGACGCCCTGATCGGCGGTTCCGCCGACGAGGGCGACCCGACCGTCGCCTACATCGTGCTCGCGCTCGGCTTCGTGCTGGAGTCCGTGTCGCTGTCGCGGGCCCTCGTGCAGATCCGCAAGGAGGCCGCCGAAGAGGGCACCTCCATCGTCAAATACCTGGCCGACATCGACGATCCCACCGCCAAGACCGTGTTCTTCGAGGACGCCGCCGCCCTCATCGGCCTGCTGCTGGCGTTCTTCGGGCTGCTGCTGCACCAGCTCACCGGCTCCGTCGTCTACGACGGCGTCGCCTCGCTGCTCATCGCCGTGCTGCTCGCCGTGTGCGCCTACGTGCTCGGCCGCACCAACCGCGGCCTGCTCATCGGCCGCCAGGCCGACGCCACCCTGGTCCGCGCCGTTCGCGCCCGGCTCGCCGCCGCCCCCGAGGTCGAGGTCGTCGTCGACCTGCTCACCATGCTCACCGGCACCGACCGGGTGCTGCTCTGCGCCCGCCTCGACTTCGACGACGCCCTCGGCGCCGCCGACCTCGAACGGGCCTGCGTGCGCATCGCCGCCGAACTCACCGGCGAGTTCCCCTCGCTCGACGAGATCTTCCTCGAACCCGTGCCCCGCGAGGACCAGGACCTCCGGGCCCGCGTCCTCGCCCGCTACGGCCAGGAGTTCGTCGCCGACTAGCTCGGGCGGCGCGTGTCCGTGCGCTGGAAGTTCAGGTACGCCCTCGACGGCGTCGGCCCCCGCTGGCCCTGATACCTCGAACCCGCCTGCTTCGAGCCGTACGGGTGCTCCGCCGGGCTCTCCAGCCGGAACAGGCACAGCTGGCCGATCTTCATGCCCGGCCACAACGTGATCGGCAGGTTCGAGACGTTGGACAGCTCCAACGTGATGTGCCCCTCGAAGCCCGGGTCGATGAACCCGGCGGTCGAGTGCGTCAGCAGGCCCAGCCGCCCCAGCGACGACTTCCCCTCCAGCCGTCCCGCCAAGTCGTCCGGCAGGCTCACCCGCTCGAACGTCGCCCCCAGCACGAACTCCCCCGGGTGCAGCACGAAGGGCTCCTCGCCCTCCACCTCCACCAGCGTCGTCAGCTCATCCTGCTGCCGGCTCGGGTCGATGTGGGTGTACTTCGTGTTGTTGAAGACGCGGAAGAACCGGTCCAGCCGCACATCGATGCTCGACGGCTGAACAAGATCCAGATCCAGCGGCTCCAACACCAGCCGTCCGGACTCGATCTCTTTGCGCAGGTCCCGGTCACTCAGCAGCACCCCGACACCATAGCCGCCCACCCAGGTGCTGGACGCCCGCGCCCGCTCGTGTAAGCTGTGGAACGATCATGCGGGTGTAGTTCAATGGTAGAATGACAGCTTCCCAAGCTGTAAACGCGGGTTCGATTCCCGTCACCCGCTCGGTGCTGAGGGGCCTGTGTTCGCAGAAGCGCGAACCTAGGCCCCTCGCCGTGTTTTGTGGGGCTCTCGCCCCACGCCCCAAGCAAGGGGGCTCCGCCCCCTTGACCCCCGTGAGGCTTCGCTTCGCTCGCCTTGAGGGGTGCCGCCGTGCCCGCGCGTTCTTGGCGATTGAGCCGCGAGTGGCGGGAAAACCCATCCCCCACCCGATCCCAGGGGGCCGGCCCCGAGCCCATTCTACCGGCAGAAACGCTCGGGCGATCTTCGAATGGGGCGTCTGTGGACAACTCGAGGCCTGTGGACAAGCTGGGCTCGCCTTAGTCCCTTTGTGCTGCTGCGGCCAGGAGGGCGTCGAAGACGGCTTTCAGGTGGGGGCGGTTTTGGCGGCCGCGGCGGGTGGCGAGGTAGATGGGGTTGAGGACGGGGGCGGCGGGGCGGTGGAGGACGGCGAGGCGCCCGGCGTCGAGGGAAGCACGGGCGTGGTGGATGGGGACGACGGAGAGCAAGGTGCTGTTGGCGGCGTAAGTGAGGATCGAGGTCATGTCGGGGATGGTGACGGTGGCATGCGGGGCGGAAACGTCCCAGCAGGAGCGGAAATAGCGGCGCAGCATGGGCATGGCCTCGGAATAGCCGACGAAGCGGCGAGAGGTGAGGTCCTCGATGCGGAACGGGGGCTGATCGGGGCGGCCGATGAGGACGAACTCCTCGTCGAACCAGTGGCGAAGATGCAGGCGGGCGCGGGGAGTGCCCTCGATCTTGGTGACGACGGCGATGTCGAGGCGGTCGTCGAGCAGGGCGGCGACGAGGTCGTCGGACAGGCCGACGCGGTGGCGGAGGCAGACGCCCTGATCGGCCAGCGGGCCGAGGGCGGTGGCGATGTGCTGGTCGAACTGGGCGGCGGGGGCGCCAAGGAAAACGGGGCCGGCGTCGAGGGTGCGCCGGCCATCGATGACGAGGTCCAGGCCGTCCAGGTGCGGGGCGACCTCGGCGGCGAGGACGTGGCCGGCCTCGGTGGGGGCGATGCCCCGGCCGGCGCGGGCGAACAGAGGCCGGCCGGTGAAGGTCTCGACGGTCCGCAGGTGATGGGACACCGCCGGCTGTGACAATCCCAACTGCTCCGCGGCCCGGGCCACCCCGCCGGTCCGGTAGACGGCGAGGAACGAGCGCAGTGCGACCAGGTCCTGAGCCGTGGACACGACAGCAGCTTATCAGTGGCCGACATGCCATAAATCTGACGGATGATTCGGCGCACCGCGGGCAATGGCCCCGAACGGGCGCCGCACGTTTCATGAGGGCCGCCAACATCCCCTGAGGAGGACCCCATGATCGACCGCCGGACCTTGATCGGCAGCGGCGGCGCCGCCGTCTTCGGCGCGCTCGCCCTGACCGCGGTCGCCGACGGCACCGCCCTCGCCGCCGACGCGCACCCGAACCTGTTGCCCGACCCCGCGTCCACCCCCGTGCCCAATCCGCCCTTCCCGTCCAACCTGACCGCACGGGAACGCCAGCACCTCAAGACGTTCGACGAGCTCGACTTCGTGGTGTTCACCCAGGCCGACTGGGCCCGCCTGCACGAGAGCCACGCCCGCGCCATCCGCGTGCACTGGCCCGACGGGCACTACACGGACGGCATCGACAAGCACATCGCCGACCTGGCCGCCATGTTCGTGTGGGCCCCGGACACCCGCATCCACAGCCATCCGCTCCGCGTCGCGAAGGACAACCTGACCGCCGTCACCGGGGTCATGCAAGGCACCTTCTCCCGCCCGATGCCCGACGGCAAGGGCGGATTCATCGCCCCCACCGGCCGCAAGTACTCCATCAACATGGCCACCGTCGGCATCTGGAACCGCCAGGGCACGATGGACGAGGAATTCCTGTTCTGGGACAACACAACCTTCAACCAGCAGATCGGCCTCGGCTGACCGGAGTCAGGCGAACTGGGTCAGGGAAAGGGTGTTGCCGTCGGGGTCGCGGAACCAGGCGACCTGGGAGCCGTCGGGGGTGGTCCAGATGCCGAGGGAGTCCTGGCCCATGCCGTCGTAGCGGGTGAAGGTCACGCCACGGTCGGCAAAGGCGGTGACGGTGGCGCGAATGTCGGAAACGGACCAGCCGAGCACGGTGAAGGGCTGAGGCGCCAACGACTCCACCTTGGTCACGCGAAGCATCACGGGACCGGCGCGGAAGACGGCGGCGAAGGGGGTGGTCTCCTCGTGGACCAGACCGAGGACGGAGCCGTAGAACTCGACGGCGCGGGGCAGGTCGGTGGCGGGGGCGAACGCGATGAGATCCATGCGATCACCATCCCGGCTCGACGGTCAGAAGTGAACGACGAGCCGGCAGGTGAGCGCGGCTCGGCGGATGGCTCGTCCTGCGTCGGGGGGCGTCCGCAGGACGAGTTCTCCACACGTGCGCGGATCGCCGCGCGATGAGCACGGTACGCAGCCCCACTGTCGGTCCGCAGAGTCGTAAGGCCCTAATCGCCCGTTCGGATGGATGGACGGCGCGGGCGGAGCACACAGAACTCGTTCCCGTCGGGATCGGCGAGCACGGTCCAGGGCGAATCGCCCTGCCCGACGTCGGCCGGAACGGCGCCGGCGGCGAGCAGGCGGGAGACGTCGGCGGCGTGGTCGTCGTCGGGCAGCGGACGGACGTCGAGATGCACGCGGTTCTTGGCCGACTTGGTGGCCGGGCTGTCGATGAACTCCAGCCAGGCGCCGGCATCGCCGCGCAGCGACGCCCAGTCGGGACCGGAGCGGGTCAGCGGCCGGCCGGTGGCCTCGGACCAGAATCGGGCCATGGCAAGGGAATCGTGGGCGGCGACGACGATGGCGGCGACGGACCCTATGCCGCTGTACTCATCCCGCTGCTCCAGGACGCAGAGCTCGTTGCCCTCGGGGTCGGCGAGCACCACCCACGGCACGTCGGGGCCCTGGCCGACGTCGACGTGCCGGGCGCCCAGGCCGAGCAGCCGGTCGACGATCGCGGCCTGGTCCTCGGCCGACTCGCTGGCCAGGTCCAGGTGCACGCGGTTCTGCTCGACCTTGGGCTCGGACACCGGCACGAAAACGAGGTCGAAGCCGGGCAAGCCGACGTCGACCTCGTTCTGGTCCTGATACGTGATCGGCCGGCCGAGCGCGGCCGACCAGAAGCCCGCGAGGGCGACCGGGTCGGCCGCGTCCACGACCACGTTGTCCAGTCGGGTAGCCATGCCGCCGACGCTACCCAGGGGGTCTGACAGTTCAGACGTTCACGCGCTCGCGCAGCTCCAGCTCGATCTGCTCCAGCGTGCGCCCCTTGGTCTCCGGCACGAACTTCGTCACGAGCAGCACCAGGATGACGCAGACCGCGGCGAAGATCCACGCCGCCCCGGCCAGGCCGAGGCCGGTGTACATCACCGGGAACACGAAGGTGATGGTGAACGTCGCCGCCCACAGCACGACGCTCGCGGTGCCGGTGCCGATGCCGCGCACCCGCAGCGGGAACACCTCGCCGATCATGACCCAGACCACCGCGCCCCAGCCGAGCTCGTAGCCGGCCAGGAACAGGATCAGCAGCACCAGGGTGATCGGGCCGATGACGCTGGTGTCCTTGATCAGGGTGACGCACAGGCCGAGCACGATCAGCGTGCCGGCCATCAGCAGGCCACCGACCTGCAGCAGCGGACGGCGACCCCAGCGGTCGACCACGAACATCTCGCCGACCGTGAACAGCACCTTCACGATGCCGAGCACCACCGCGGCGAGCAGCGCCGCGGACGCGCCGTAGCCCAGGTTCTGGAACATGATCGGGGCGTAGGTGTTGACCGCGTTGACGCCGGAGAACTGCTGGCCGACGGCCAGGATCAGGGCCACCACCAGCGCCGGCCGCACCCACTTGGCGCCGAGGTCGCGCAGCGTGCCCTTGGCCTGCTGGCCGTCGAGCCGGATGACTTCCTTGATCTCCTCGAACTCCTCGTTCACGCCTTGGCCCTGCAGCGTGCTGGTCAGAACCGCCCGCGCCTCGTCCTCGCGGCCGTTCTTGAGCAGCCAGCGCGGCGTCTCCGGCATCCGCAGCATGCCGACCAGCAGGACCGCCGCCGGGATGATCGCCGCGGCGATCATGGCCCGCCAGTTGGCCGAGTCCGACAGTGCGGCGTCGACGATGTAGGCGATGAGGATGCCGCTGACGATCATGAGCTGGTTCAGCGACGAGAGCAGGCCGCGGACCTTGCCCGGGGCCAGCTCGGCCAGGTAGGTCGGCACGGTCGCCGAGGACGCGCCGACCGCGATGCCGACGATGAACCGGAACGCCACCAGCGTCTCGAACGTCGGCGCGAAGGTGCAGCCGACGGTGCCGAGCGCGAACACGGTGGCGGCCACGATGATCGTGCGCCGCCGGCCGAGCGAGTCGGCCAGCTTGATGACCAGCAGCGCGCCGATGATGGCGCCCGCCGCCAGCGCGCCGTTGACGAAGCCCTGCTGGACCGCGCTCAGGGACCAGACCTTCTTGATGAACAGCAGGACACCTGAGATGACGCCCAGGTCGTAGCCGAACAGGATGCCGCCGAGGGCACCGAAGAAGAACAGCGTTCCTCTGTTGATGTTCCGCCGTGCTGGCAGACCCTCCGTTTGCTGCACGCCAGATCGCCTCGTTTCTCTGCGCCGACCCGGGGTGAGTCGGTCCGGTGCGGAAGACCGCGATCCGGCGGCGGACGGACCCGGCATCCACTCAGGATGTGTGACGTAGGTCCTACGTGCGTATTTCGGCCGGCGCCACCCCCTCCCGAGCTATTGAGTCACATTTGTGACTGACTTTCAGATAGGTGAACAGATGGCCGGATCGTCACCCTCTCGGGGGAGAAACGCGCTGCTCCGACCGCGATCGCGTCAGCCCAGGTCCGGGCGGGCGTCCCCCCTACCCCGAGGGAGGAAAGATCGGAGTCCTGCATGACCGCACCGCACATCGCGGGCCAGCGCACCGCCCCCGTCCAGCGCCGCCGCCACGCCACCATCGGCGTCGCCCTGTTCGACCAGGTGCCGTTGTTCCGCGAGGGCCTGTCCACGCTGGTCAACCGGACCCCGGGACTGCACTGGACCGGCGCCGCCCGCGACCACCGCGCGGCCGTGCAACTACACGAGCGACACCAGCCCGACGTGCTGCTCATCGACTCCGCTCTGGACCCGCTCGGCCACTTCACCCGCGTGCTCACCGAGCAGAACGAGCACCTGGTCGTGCTGACGGTGCTCCGCGAGGCCCACTGCACCGCCGAGTTCGCCGAGCGGGTGTTCCGCCGCGGCGCCCGGGGCGTGGTGTCCAGACACGCCGAGCCGGGACAGGTCGTCCAGGCCATCCACAACACGCCGATCAGCCGTCGCTACGTCGACGCGGCGCTGGCCCCGCTGCTGGCCGCCACCGACGCCGACGCCCCGCCCGCCGGGCTGCTGACCCGCCGCGAGTTCGAGGTGCTCCAGCTGATCGCCGACGGCCTGGAGAACCGGGCCATCGGCACCGCGCTGTTCGTGTCGGTGGAGACCGTCCGAACCCACATCAAGGGGATGCTGCGCAAGCTCGGGGCGCGCGATCGGGCACACGCCGTGGCCATCTCCTACCGAAACGGGTTGCTCGTGGCCGCCACGGACAGGTGAACTAGGGGCCGTGATCTCCCTGGCCTTCGTCATCACCTGCCTGCTGATCATCGTCGCCCCTGGCCCCTCGCTCGCGGTGATGCTGACGCAGTCGCTGCGTTCGGGACGGGCCGCCGGCCTGGCCACCGTCGCCGGCAACACGCTGGGCCTGGTGGTCTGGGCGACCGCCTCCGCGTTCGGACTGACGGCGCTGGTCCGCACCTCCGAGATCGCGTTCGTGGTGCTCAAGGTGGCCGGCGCGGTCTACCTGTGCTGGCTGGGCATCCAGTCGCTGCTGCGCTCCCGGCGCGAGCCGTCCCAACTGGCCGCTGCCGAGCTGACCGCCCGACGTGGTCCGATGGCCTCGCTGCGGGCCGGCTTCATGACCAATGTGACCAATCCCAAGGCGGCTGTGCTCTATCTCGCGTTGCTGCCGCAGTTCCTGCCGCCGGACGGCAACCCGCTGCTGGACACGTTCGTGCTCGCGGCCGTGCAGATGGCGCTGAGCGCGAGCTACTACACCCTCGTGGTGCTGGCGATCGGCCTGGCCCGACGGGTGCTCAGCCGGCCGGTGGTGCGCCGCTGGATGGACCGGGTGAGCGGGCTGGTGCTGGTCGGTCTGGGTATCCGCATGGTCACGCTGAGCCGCGCGGCCCTCTAAGGAATAGCCACAACCGGGCGAAGAGCCTTGCCGGGGTTACTGGCAGGTAATATCCTGTTGTTACCGGCTAGTAGGGGAGCAAGGAAGCCATGGGCCACTACAAGAGCAACGTTCGTGACCTGGAGTTCAACCTCTTCGAGGTGTTCAACGTCCAGGACAGCCTCGGCACCGGGCCGTTCGAGCAGGCCGACGAGGACACCGCCCGTGGCGTCCTGGCCGAGCTGAACAATCTGGCCACCGGTCCCCTGGCGGAGTCGTTCGCCGACGCCGACCGCAACCCGCCGGTGTTCGACCCCAAGACGCACTCGGCCACGCTGCCCGAGTCGTTCAAGAAGTCCTACCAGGCGCTGTGGGACGGCGAGTGGTACCGCCTGTCCCTGCCCGACGAGCTGGGCGGCTTCGGCATCCCGCCGTCGGTGCAGTGGGCGGCGGCCGAGCTGATCCTCGGCGCCAATCCCGCCGCCTTCATGTACATGGCCGGCGCCAGCTTCGCCGCGATCATGCACAAGAACGGCAACGAGGAGCAGAAGCGCTGGGCGCAGATCACCATCGACCGCGCCTGGGGCGCCACGATGGTGCTCACCGAACCCGACGCGGGCTCCGACGTGGGCGTCGGCCGCACCAAGGCCGTGCTCCAGGAGGATGGCACCTGGCACCTGGACGGTGTCAAGCGCTTCATCACCTCCGGCGACCAGGACATGACCGAGAACATCATGCACATGGTGCTGGCCCGCCCCGAGGGCCCCGGCATCGAGCCGCGGCCGGGCACCAAGGGCCTGAGCCTGTTCCTGGTGCCGAAGTTCAACTTCGACACCAACACCGGCGAGCTGGGCGAGCGCAACGGCGCCTTCGTCACCAACGTCGAGCACAAGATGGGCCTGAAGGTCTCCACCACCTGCGAGCTGACCTTCGGCCAGCACGGCGTGCCCGCCAGGGGCTGGCTGCTCGGCGACGTGCACGACGGCATCGCGCAGATGTTCCAGGTCATCGAGCACGCGCGGATGATGGTCGGCACCAAGGCGATCGCCACCCTGTCCACCGGGTACCTCAACGCGCTGGCCTACGCCAAGGAGCGCGTGCAGAGCGCCGACCTGACGCAGATGACCGACAAGACCGCGCCCCGGGTCACCATCACCCACCACCCGGACGTGCGCCGCAGCCTCATGCTCCAGAAGGCCTACGCCGAGGGCCTGCGCGCCGTGTACCTGTACACCGCGACCTTCCAGGACCAGATCAAGGCGGGCACCGGGGACCTCAAGCTGGCTGAGGGCATCAACGACCTGCTGCTGCCGATCGTCAAGGGCGTCGGCTCCGAGCGGGCCTACGAGCAGCTGGCCCAGTCGCTGCAGACCCTGGGCGGCTCCGGCTTCCTGCAGGACTACCCGATCGAGCAGTACATCCGCGACTCCAAGATCGACAGCCTGTACGAGGGCACGACCGCCATCCAGTCGCTGGACTTCTTCTTCCGCAAGATCATCCGGGACAAGGGCCAGGCGCTGGGCTTCATCAACAACGAGATCCAGAAGTTCCTGGACAACGAGGGCGGCAACGGCCAGCTCAAGGAGGGCCGGGCGGCCCTGGCCCAGGGCCTGCAGGATCTGCAGGGCCTGCTCGGCACGATGATCGGCTTCCTGACCTCGTCCCAGGAGGACGTGCGCAACGTCTACAAGGTCGGCCAGAACACGGTGCGGCTGCTGCTGTCCGCGGGCGACGTGCTCGTCGGCTGGCTGCTGCTGCGCCAGGCCGAGGTGGCGCTGGGCGCGCTGGCCGGCAACCCCTCGGCCAAGGACAAGGCGTTCTACGAGGGCAAGGTCGCGGTGGCGAACTTCTTCGCCAAGACGGTGCTGCCCGAGCTGACCGCCCGCCGCAAGGTCGCCGAGACCACCGACAACGCGCTGATGGACGTGGACGAGTCGGCGTTCTGAGCCGCTGACGACGAAGGGCCCTCCGCTTCGAGCGGAGGGCCCTTCGCGTTGGATCAGACCTTCTTCAGGGTCACGACGGTCGTGGTGTCCGTGGTGACGTTGGTGCCGTAGTTCGGGTCGATGGCGCTGGAGTGGGTCAGCACCTCGACCTTGCCGCTCGTGTACGGCGTGGTGCCGGTCGGCACGGCGGTCGCCGTCCACGGCACCGCGGTGCCGTTCTTGCACGTCACCGAGGCGCTGTAGTTGCCGCGGATGATGATGTTGTGCGCCACCTGCGTGACGGTGCCGGACAGCGAGACCGGAACGTTGTCCTGGTTGCAGGTGACCGTGCCGCTGATGGTGGCGTTGCCGTCGAGCGAGCTCGCCGTGCCCTTGACGGCGACGGCGACCTGCGTGCCGAGCTGGGCCGGCGACGCCGGGTTGGCGATGTGCACCTCACCACGAGCCGCGGTCGTGCCGCCCTCGCAGTGCTGCTCGTAGGTGGCGTCCAGCGTCTGGACGTAGCCGTTCGGGCCGAACACGATGTTCTGGACGCTGAAGGTGCCGGTCAGGGTGTTGCAGCCCCGACCGTTGCCGTCCAGGGAAAGACCCGGCGCGGTGCCGCCCTGGAACGGGTAGCGGGTGGCGCCGTCGTAGGTGCCGGCCTTCAGCGCCTGGCCGGCCGGGGCCGCCAGGTCCAGGTACCACCAGTCGCTGTTCTTCGCGCTGACGCTGACGTTGATGTGGTTGTCGTCCGCCGAGCCGGACACGGTGAGCACGTCACCGCCGCCGGTCGAATACGCGTACGAGCCACCGCCGCTGATGTAGTCGCCCGGGTCGCCGGAGAACGACAGCGAGCCGGTGGCGACCGCCTGCGCGCTCGCCGGCGCCACGCCCAGCGCCACCGCCGCCGCGGCGGCGAGAGTGACCGCACCCAGGGCGCGTTTCATCAACCAAGAACCCTTCACGGGTTCCCCCCTTCGAGAAACGTTTCGACGTACACCCGAAGGGTCGCAGCGAAGGCCGCCTCACGTTACGGCGAAAACCGTGACACAGCCCACCAAAAACCGCCGGACGCGGCCCGGTCCGGCTGCAAGGATGCCCGGCCGCCAGGCGCCGGTTTTGGCGATTCCCGCGCGAATTGTCAGGGGTCCGTGCCAGTATCTGCGTCGACGAAATCCGAGTGGGGGAGTGACCGGAGTGCTCTACTTCGACGGCGCCGTGGGCGTGGCGGTCTTCTGTCTGTGGATCTTCTGCCTGGTGGACGTGATCGTCACCGACGACTCGCTCTGCCGGCACCTGCCGAAAATGCTGTGGCTGCTGGTGGTCCTGCTGCTGCCGCTGGTCGGCTCGATCCTGTGGCTGGCTGTCGGCCGGCCACGCGTCTACTCGACCTCGCCGCGGGCGAGCAGGTTCCCGGAGTACGACCGGCCCGGCCGGCACGTCGCGTCGAGCCCCGACGATGACGCGGAGTTCCTGCGCCAGTGCCGGGAACGGGCCGAGCAGCAGCGCCGTCGGGCCAAGGAGCAGGGGCTCTAAAGGTAGAGGCCGGTGCCCTGCTCGGTCTGCTCGTTGGCGATCGCGTGAATGTCACGTTCCCGCATGACGGTGTAGGTCTGGGCCTGCACCTCGACCTCGAGCTGGTCCTCGGGGTTGAACAGCACGCGGTCGCCGACCTTGACGTTGCGCACGTGCCCGCCGACGCCGAGCACGTCGCCCCAGGCCAGCCGCTTCGCGACCTGCGCGGTGGCCGGAATGACGATGCCGCCGCTACTGCGGCGCTCACCGTCCTCCGGCGAGATCTTCACCAGCACCCGGTCGTGCAGCATCTGGATCTGGAGCTTCGACTCTGCCACGACGGAAAGTCTACTTCGCCTGCTCGTCGACCCCACCCATGACCAGCGCCAGCCGGACCGGGCCGGTCGCGGACACGCGGACCGGGACACCCCAGTCCTGTCGGGTCAGCCGGCACACCGGGTGCTCGACGCCCGGGCCGTCGTCGCAGCTGGCGGCCTGGGCGACGACGTGCAGCACGCCCTCGGTGAAGCCCTCGGAGATGGTCAACTTCCTTGTCAGGTCGGTGGATTCGCCGGCGCCGGCGGCGATCAACTCCGGCGGCGAGGACGTGATCTCCAGGCGGGTGGACGGGCCGTAGCGGTCGTCCAGCTTCTGGCCGGGCGGCGGCGTGAACACGACGGCCAGTTCGAGCTCGCCGACGCCGATGTCCGACGGCGGCCGCCGCACCTGGTGGGCCTCGCCGGCGACCAGCCTGGCGGAAACCCCCGGCGGGACCGGCCGTTCCAGCCGGTGCGCCGCGGAGGCGACCACCACCAGTTCACCGTCCACAATGGCCGCTCCGGACGGCTCGGCGACGTCGGTCGCCAGCGTCGACACCTCGCCGGTTTCCGGTTCGTAGCGCCGAATCGCCGAGTTGTACGTGTCCGCGATCGCCACGCTGCCGTCGGGCAGCACCGCCACGCCGAGCGGGTGCTGCAACAGCGCTTGCTCGGCGGCGCCGTCGCGGTGGCCGAAGTCGAACAGTCCTTGCCCCACAGCGGTGTGCACCTCGAAGTCGCGGTCGATCCACCGCAGCGCCGAGGTTTCCGAGTCGGCCAGCCACAACTTGTCGCCGTCAGCGGCGAGACCCGAGGTCTGCGCGAAGAACGCCTCCAGCGCCGGGCCGTCCTTGAGGCCCTCCACCGTGGTGCCGGCGAAGCGCGTCACGGTCTTCGCGATCGGGTCGAACAGGCTCAGCGTGTGGTTTCCCGACATGGCAACAACAACGCCGTTGGCCGGCGCCCACCAGGCCACGTCCCACGGGCTGGTCAGGTCGATCTTGTCCGCCGGGCCGTCGGTGTCGCCCATGCGCCACTGCTCGCCCGTGCCGGCGACAGTGGTGACGTTGCCGGTGCTCAGGTCGATGCCGCGCAGCAGGTGGTTCACCGTGTCCGCGACCACCACGTCGTAGCCGACCTCCGCGGCGATTTCCTTGGGCAGCAGGGCAATGCCCGCCGGCTCGGCAAACGTCGCCTTGCCCGGCCCGCCGTCTTCACGTCCACGATCGCCCGTGCCGATGCGCCGCAGCACCGTCTCGCCGTCGGCCGCCAGCTCGACCACGCTGTGGTGCGCCGAGTCGGTGACCAGGAGCGTGTCCCTTGGCGTCACTGCGATCTTCGCCGGAAACCTCAGCTCCGTCTCCTGCGCCTTCGGCGGCACGTACGGCCCGTCCCCGCGGCGCAGCGTCCCCTTCGCCTCGTGCTCGTCGATCAGCTCCGCGATAATCCTTCGCAGCGCCTCGACGTGGCCCTCACCCGCCGCCACGTGCACCACGTAGCCCTCCGGGTCCACCAGAACCAGCGTCGGCCAAGCCTTCACCGCGTAGTTCTGCCACGTCGTCAGCTTCGGGTCGTCGAGCACCGGGTGGTGCACCTCGTACCGCTCCACCGCCGCCTTGAGCGCCTCCGCATCCGCCTCGTGCACGAACTTCGGCGAATGCACCCCGATCGTCACCAGCACGTCCGCGAACTCCGCCTCCAACGGCCGCAGCTCGTCCAACACGTGCAGGCAGTTGATGCAGCAGAACGTCCAGAAGTCCAGCAGCGTGATCCGGCCGCGCAGATCGGCGAGTGTGATGGGCTTGCCGCCGGTGTTCAGCCAGCCGCGCCCAATCAGTTCGGGGGCGCGGACCCTCGCACGACGCTTTGCAGTGGTCACGTGCAGAGTCAACACCAGCGGGGGAGTGCGGTGTTCCACGGTCCAGGATGTGAACGCGGGTCAGCGCACGGTGTGTGGACCGAGGATCTCGACGCCGTAGACACCGACTCTGCGTTGGAGGCCGCGGTCGGCGGTGACGACGTAGATGGGCCGGCCGCTGGTGGCTTCCTCGGCGACGAGCTCGACGATGGCGTCGTCGCCGGAGTGTGGGGCGACATGCACGGTGACGGTGGGGGAGCTGGTGACGGTGCGGGCCTTGCCTTCGACGACGAGGATGACGTCGATGGGGGCGCCGGTCTGGGGGAGGCCGGTGTCAGCGAGGGTGGTGAGGGAGTCACGCAGGCGGGTGGTGGCGGCCGCGCGGTCGCGCCACCAGCCGTCGGGGACGGATCCGACGACGTTGGCGGCGTCGATGACGAGCAGCGGCCTGGGCACGCCCCTGAACCTACAACGTAAAAAGGCCCGGTGCGGGTCGAGGAACCTGTAAGGCTCAACTCGACCCGCACCGGGCAAATTATGTTCGGCGGCGTCCTACTCTCCCACACCCTCACGAGTGCAGTACCATCGGCGCTGGAGGGCTTAGCTTCCGGGTTCGGAATGGGACCGGGCGTTTCCCCTCCGCTAACACCACCGAAA